>ERZ773138.956-NODE-956-length-30564-cov-5.702514_pt1 | contig 30564 bp, 24 predicted proteins | sample MGYA00511114_ERZ773138 | MGnify/ENA primary metagenome ERZ773138 (study PRJEB29015, sample SAMEA2737805) | human gut metagenome | biome: human gut; feature: human-associated habitat; material: faeces | place: China | collected 2012 ...
CTGTGGAGCGGGAAGGGCTCAGGCGCCCGCGTTGAAGCAGGAACCCGCCTATGGTGTGGCTCGTTAGAACCGCTACCGATAGGAATCCTCCGTCTTAGGCGGGGGAGGATGTCAAGCCAAATACCTGTGGTCGCACGTGAGCGGGGACGACGGATCCATCCCGATATGTTTGATTTCCGCCCTGCTTTCCGGGAATTCTTTGAGGAATCCCTGGACGCCGGCCTTAAACGCCTCACGGCCGTCGGCGAAGCCGGGGCTGTGCTGGATGTATTTCGGGGACGTCAGGCTGTCGATCACGGAAGTATTGTGCTTGTTGAAAATCTCATTCCAGAAATATTCCACCATCTGCCTGTTATTCCCAAAAGACGGCAGTTTGTCTGCCGCCAGCGCCGGGCAGGCAGCGGAGGCCGCCATAAGGCTCAGTCCCGCCATAAAAGCCAGAGCCGTTTTCTTCATTTTCATATAAATACTCCTTTGCGTTGTTCTTTCCTGCTCTTTCCGTGATGCCCCTGGTACGGACGGATGTCCCTGCTGCCGGGGGAGCGGAAAGCCAGTCAGGCATATCCAGGAAATAGATGTTTTTTTATTTATAACATTTCTGCGTGCCGGTCAAACAGGAATCCGGCTGCCTGCGGGGCATGCCTGATGGAGAAGATGCCGCTCGGGAATACGCCTGTTCCGGATGCGGTGCCGGATGAGGCCTGTTCTTCCGGATTTCACAGGAAAGACTGGCTGAGGTCCGTCCGGGATATCAGGTTCCCGGAACCCATCATACCGCTGACAGTCCGGCAGCCGGGCCGGTTTCTGAAGAATGGGAAGAGTGAGGCTCCTTCCTCCTGCTGTCTCTTCAGGGAGGAAGCCCGAGTCAGAAGAGCTCCGTATCCGGGGGGCTGACGAACCTGTTATGGGCCTTCATGTACCGGCATTGCCCGCTGGAGCCAGCCGGGCTATAGTCTTCTATTCCACAACATCCAGCCCGTATCCATCATGAAAATTTCCGAATACACAAAGGCCCGTCTGGCCGTTTCCTTCTTTTTCGCCGCTTCAACGATTTTCTACGCCATCCTTCTCTCGCGTATGCCGGCCCTCAAGTCCCAGGTGGGCGCGGATGAGGCGGAGGTGGGCCTGATCATCCTGTCCATGGGCCTGTGCGGGTTCGCGGCGCTTCTTGGAAGTGCCCGAGCCCTGCGCTGTTTCGGGTCAGGACGGCTCTGCCGCTGGAGCGCCGCGCTCATGGTCGTCTCCCTTCTCGTGGCCATGTTCGCGGTGAATGTGTGGCAGCTGGCCATCGGCGTCGGGATATTCGGTTTTTTCATGGGCATGCTGGACGCGTGCGTGAATACACAGGGCATGCTCATAGAAAAGCATTTCAGCCGTCCGAGCATGTCCTTTCTGCACGCCTTCTACGGCTTCGGCATCTTCCTCGGATCCGCGTCGGGCAGCGTGTTCTCTTCCCTGTCCCTTTCTCCGCTTCCGAACGTGGCGTTCTTCGCCGCCCTCTTTTTCCTCCTGTTTCTGCCCGCCTGCCGTTCCCTGCAGCACGAAGATGAGCCTCAGGCCGGCAGAGGCGGTGCGAAGGAGAGCGGCCGCATACCTCTTTTCGTCATAGGATGCGGCCTCGGGTATCTTCTCATTGAGGCCGTGGAGGGATCGTCAGGTGACTGGGGCAGCCTCTACCTTTTCAGCGTCAAGGGCGCGGACGAGAAGACAGCGGCCCTGGCGTACGGCGCCTATGGCTCAGCAGCGGCCGTGTGCCGGCTCTTCGGGGACAGGATGCGCGCGCGTTTCGGGGACCGGACCCTGTCCGTGGCGGGATCGGCCATTGCCTTCTGCGGGCTCGCCGTGGCGCTTTTCGCGGGAAATCCCCTGATCTGCCTGGCCGGTTACGCCATTCTCGGCGCCGGTATCTCGCCCGTGGGGCCCATCTTCTTCAGTCAGGCGGGCAGGTGTCCCGGCGTGAGCCTCGAGCGGGCGAGCTCTGCCGTCTCCGTTCTGGCCTACAGCTCGCTTCTCCTTTTCCCGCCGCTTCTCGGCGGCATCGCCAAGCTCGTGGGGCTTGCCACCGCGCTTCTTCTCCCCTTCGTCCTCTGCTTCGCGCTGATCCCCTGGACGTTCTTCCTTCTGAAAGGCCGCAGATAGACGGCTACATCGCGGACGCGAACTGCTGCTGGAAGGAGAAGACGCCGGCCAGAATGAGCAGGACGAGGCCGAAAACGAGAAGGAGCAGGAACGTGCCGAGCGCCCGCATGGAGTCGTGAACGCGTTCCGTGCCTTCCCGGATTTCCGCGCGCGCTGTCTCAAGAAGGCGCTCCCCGCAGCCGTCCAGTCCGTCCAGGGCGCGCAGATCCTCGATGGCCTCCTCAGGCAGGAAGGACGGCCCGGCGCCGGCCAGGGCGTCCCCCAGATTCGTGCCGTTTCCGTAGACGCGCAGAACGCCCCTGAGGCGTTCCCTGAGCCAGGGAGAGGAGGAGGGGGAGGCGAGGCAGGTCTCAAGCACCACGCGCGTCTGCACGCCGGCCCTGGACAGCGTGGCCAGCGTGAAAAGGAAGGCCGATCCCTCGGAGAGGGCGTGCAACTTCCACGGACCGAAGGCATCGAGGCGCTGTCTGAGAGGCCCGGTCCAGGTGCCGAGGCTTGTCACGGTGAGGATAATGAGCAGAATGAGGACGAGTCCCAGGAAAAGGCCGCGTGACGAGTTCAGGAATCCGGAGAGAGCGTAGAGCCACGCCGCGGCTCCGGTCCACGACTCCGGATCCAGCACCGCGGCCAGCTGGGGGACAATGAGCCCCGAGGTCAGGACAAGCACGATGACGGAAAGCAGAACCAGGAATACGGGGTAGGCGAGCCCCGATTTCACCTCCTTCGCCACGCGCCCCCGTGTCTCGAGAAGCTCCGCCGCGAGGGAAAGTCCCTCGGCCGTGCGGCCCGAGCTCTCGCCGGCGGAAAGGAGGAGTCCTTCGCCCGGGGCGCCGAGTCCGCCAAGCCCGTCGGCGAGGCCGAGTCCGGAGTCGCGGGCCAGGAGAAGCCTGCCGCAGGCCCTGGCGAAGCCGGGATTCTTCCCTTCGGCCCGTCCGCGCGCGTCCTCGATGGCGTCCTACACGGGAAGCCCGAGAGCCGCCCTGGCCGCGAGACGCCTCCACAGTTTTGCCCGCACGGACGGGCCGAAAGCCCGGCGCAGGGCGTATTCGGAAATAAGGGACATGGTTCCTCCAAGCGGGCAGAGTTCTTCAGGCGCTGCCTGAAAACAGGCGCCGTACGTCCGGGACGGGCGGACTCCTTTTCCCGGGCGGCCGTCACAGGGACAGCCGAATTATAAAGCATTACTTTAATTATATGATATTTATTTAGTAAAAGCAGGCTGTTAGACGGTCTGTCCGCGGATGTCAGACGCTGTCTGGATCGGACAGGCCGCCCAGCCTGTGTCCGCAGGTGACGGGATCGAGAAGCCCTTTCGCGATGAGTCCGAGACAGCGGCCGGCTATGGTGACGCCGCCGTTCCGTTTCCAGAGCTCCCTTGCTGCCCCGTCCTCACCCCTGGCGAGGAGCCTGCCCACCGCGCCGCGGCAGTCGACAATCTCGGCCGCGGCAGCGCGGGAGAGAATGCCCTGTCCCCCGCAGGCAGGGCAGCCGTCAGGATTGCGCAGGCGTACGCCGCCCATGGCGGAGGGACCGATGGCGCCGGCGAGGAATTCTTCAAGTTCTTCTGGAAGGAGGCTGCGCCGTGCTTCCCCTGTAAGGGAGGAGAGCGGCAGGCTGCAGCGGGGACAGTTCAGGGACATGAGGCGCTGGCAGATGAGCCCCGCGCAGACGCCCTGCCCGAAGAGGGTTTCCCTGGGATCGGGAACGCCGGCTGACGTGAGCATGCCCGTGAGGCGGCGGGCTATGGCGAAAGCGTCGGCCGCGTGCACTGTGGTCCACACGGCGTGGCCGGTCAGCGCGGCGTCGAGCGCAGCGGCTGCGGCCGCGGGCCAGCGGATCTCGCCAATCATGATGACATCGGGGTCGCAGCGCATGGCGCCGGCTATGGCGTCGGCGTAGGCTGATGCCCTGTCTCCCCCGGACGTGGGCACCTGAATCTGCCTGACGCCGGCCATGGGGTATTCGGGGGGATCCTCGACCGAGAGGTAGCTCTGGTCGGGACGGGAGATGACCATGGACTCCATGACGTGGCGCAGGGTTGTGGATTTGCCGTGTCCCGTAGGGCCGGCAAGGAGGGTGAGGCCGCGTGATCCGGCGAGGGAGGCCATGAGGCGGCACTGGTCCTCAGAGTAGCCGAGCGCGGCAAGGCGATCTCCGAGGCTTCCCGTGACGCCGTCCGCTCCCGTGAGGAGGCGCATGGCGAGGAAGGTTCCCCTGGACGCGGTGTCGGACTGGATCGGCTCCGCGTGCAGGCGCACGGAATGGACGCCCGGAGGCAGGACGGAGCGGCTCACGATGCGCGCGTCCTGGCGGGAGGCCTGTGAAAAGCCCGGCGTGCCGTTCTGCTGGCCGAGGCCGTTGAAGGCCACGGCGATTAAGCGCCTTGCGAGGGTGCCGGAGATTTCGGCAGCCGGGCGCATCTCGCCGCGTACGCGGAAGCGCACGAGACCGTAGGCTCCCATGTCCGCGATATGCACGTCCGAGGCTCCGCTTTCCCCGTCTTCCGCGAGGAGGCTCACGAGTCTTCTCTGCACCTCCGTGCGGCCTGTCTCCGTCTCCCCGCCGCGCCCGGCGAAGCGCAGGGCGAACTCGGCCGCCGGATGCGGCACGGCGCGTGTCCCGCAGTTCTCCTGCAGAAAGGCGGCGAGCGCCATGAAGGGCAGGTTCCCTGCGATTTCCCGGGAATAGTCCAGGACGCTCCTGTCAGGCGAAAGGCGGATTTTTTCCCGGACCGCGCCGTCGAGTCCGGCCATCAGTTCCGCGAGGCGCAGGCGCAGGGTCTGACTGTTTCCGGTATCCGGCATGTTTCTCTCCCCTAGAATGAAATGAAAAGCGTGGAGTTCTGACAGCGCACGCGCACGCCCTGGCGGGTCACGGCGCTTACCCTGCCGCAGGCGAAGGGACTGCCCGGCCTGAGGGAGACAACGCGTCCTTCCGCGGTGCGCGCGAGAGCCCACAGGCTGTTCCCGGCGCCCTGTACGGAAATGATGGCGTCCCTTCCAGCGGGACGGGAGGCTTTTCCGTCCTGCCTGGCGGGGGCCGGAGCGGCGGGACGGCTTTCCGCGGGCTTTGTGCCGCTTCCGTTTCTCACCGCGTCGGCTGCCTGCTTCGCTTTGAGGTAATCGGCTTCTTCCCGGGCGATGCGCGTCCTGAGCCGCATCGCCTCGAGCTCGTTCATGAGCTTCGCGTTCTCCCCGAGAGAACCCGGTTCCGCGGCTGACTTTCCTGTCTCAGGAGCGGGACTGCCTGCTCTTTCCTTCGCTGCGGGAGATTCCGGCTTCCTGTGAACGCGCGGCGCGGGAGCGGGACCCGGGGAGACTCCGTACCCCGGGTCCGGGTCTCCCTGCAGGAAGAAGGCGGCTCCGCAGGCGGTGAGCGGGACGGCGAGACAGGCCGCCACAATCAGGATGCGCCGGCCCGGCCGGCGCCGGGGGGAAGCGGGGACGGGATTTTCCCCTTTCCCCGGCGTGTCCGCGAAAAGACGGGACAGATCGTCCGCGGCGTTTCCGGGACTTTCCTCCATGGCGTTTCTGCTGTCGTCCGGGAAAGCGGTTTCCCTGGTTTCATCGGGCATAGGCATCTCCTCTGGCGGTCCAGCTGCCGCCCTGTACGGTGAGTTCGGTCAGGAAAAAGCCGGGCAGACCGTGAAGCGCGGCAAAGACGTCCCTGAGGCTGTCTCCCTGAAGGCCGGTTATGTTCCAGGCGCCCGCCGCCCACGGGCAGGCTATGGACGTGCCGTTTCCGTCCGTCAGTTTCGCGGGGTCCCTGAAACGCACGCCGCCGCGGGCTTTCGCGCGCTGCAGAAGATCAAGGAAGCGGGCGGACGCGTCCTTTTTCGTGAGAAAGGTTTTCCAGGCGTCAGGACCCGGACCCGGTGCCGCGGGGAGAGGCACCCTGCGCGTCATTTCCGAGGGACGCGAATCCTGGAAAGCCGCGTCTTTTGGGAGGCCCGTATAGCTTGAGGCCGCGGTGCGGGCGTAGGTGAGGAGCAGGGTCACTCCGGGGTCCCCGCCGTTTCCGGACCGCGCGCGGCACGCGCCCCTGCGGAAAACCCAGCCCGAGAGTTCACGCGGCGCCCTGTAGATGCCGGCGAGACAGGAGCGCCCCGCGGCCGCCGTTTCCGGAAGAGAGGACCATGCCGGAGGAAAGACTTTTTCAGGGTGTTCCCCGGCCCGGAGGGCCAGGGCGCCGGATTTTCCCCTGCCCGTGAGCGCGTCCACCCGTTCCGAGAGAGAGGATATGGCCGGCGGCAGGAAGAAGCCGCAGGCCGCGCAGAAGAGGACGGATTCAAGGAAGATACGGAGAGGGGAGCGCAGCGAGCGCACGGGCCGGCAGCGCCAGGCGAACCGGGCAGCGCGTCCGGGCATGCCGCCCCGCGCGAGAAGGCGCGTGAGGATCTTCGCTGACTCGCCGGGATCGGCGGAGGCTGCGCGCAGGGAAAAGGCTTCCCTGCCGCCCGCGAGCCGGGCAAGCCGTACAGCCGCCTGTCCTGCGTCCTCCTCCGTGGCGTGAACCTGGTCGCCGTATCCCGGCGCCACGTTGCCGCCGAGTATGCCGAGCACCCACCAGAAGGAGGCGCCCCCGGCGTCCTTCAGGCGGAGGGAGAGGAGAACGCCCTTCTCCCCGGAAAGGGCGCGGCAGAGCGCGGCCGCGAGGGAAGGGGCCCGTCCGCCGCCGGCCTCGGCGCAGCCCGTCTGGCGGGATCCGCGGGGGCCCCGCAGGACAACGAGGTCCGCGCCGCGGAGAGCGGCTTCCCTGCGGATTCCTGAAACGGAAAGGGCGGGTCCCGGCGCGGTCCAGTCGAGGCCCGCGCGCCAGGGGCGTCCGCCCAGGAAAAGGATTTTTCCCGTCATGGCGTCACGCGCGGCACAGGGCGCGGGGATTTTTCAGGGATGGGAAGAGCGTTCATGGCTGTCCTCCTGCGAGTTCGGGGGCCGCGTTTTCCACTCCTATGGTGATAATGAGCAGGGTGCGGGATTCGTCGCCTGTGCGGGAGAAGCGGAAGAGGCCCGCTGAACTGGCGCTGTCCTGCCCGGTCTGCTGGTAGCCTGCCAGAACGAGAGTCTGTCCCATATGGAGCGTGGCCGACTGGCTGAAGGCCCGGCTCGCTGTCTGGGGGAGCTGGACCTTCGCTGTGCCGGCCGTGTACTCGCGCAGGGATTCGAGGGAGGAGAGGGTGACCGAGCAGGAGAGGGCCACGCGGCGGCCGTCCAGGATATGGGGCAGGATGGTCATGGAGAATCCCGTGCTCACCTCGCCGGGCGTCAGCGTGGTGGTCTGCCCGTAATCCGTGGTCTGGGAAGAGATCCCGGCGAGGTAGCCTACTTTTCGTATGGCCTGGAGGGGAGCCGGCACATTGTTGCGCACCACGAGGCCGCCGCTCGTGATCTGGGTGGCCTTTCCCCAGGCGCCGAGCGCTTTCAGAACTCCGGAAGAGCCCTTGAGATCGCCCTTTACTATGGCCGCGGAGGTGGTGTCCGCGGACCCCGCTGCCAGGGAGAGCGCTCCCGCCACAACGCTCACGTCTGCGCCGGAAGCCCTGCTGAAGAGTGTCTGTACGTCGATGCCAGCCTGGGAGTTCCTGTTCGTCTCAAGGGAATAGACATTGACCCTGAGAGCCACCTGGCGCGAGTAGCTCTCGTTCACGCCGGCGATGTAGCGGGACACCTTGCGGATGTTTTCGGGACGGTCGTGCACGGTGACAGTGCCGGCCGAGAGGGAGCCTGTGGCGCGGCCCTTTGGCGAGAGAAGGCTGCGCACGTTCTCGAGTATCTCCTTCCAGGTGTCGTAGGAGAGGCGGTTCGTGGAGGTCTGGGCCGTCTGGGAATCGGCGGCGCGGGAAGAGACCGTGCTGCCGACCTGGCCCGAGAGGGATACGCTGGCAGCCTCCGCCTGCTTCGTGGAGTTGGTGATGCGCGTGTCCACGGCGACGGCTCCCGGCGTGGCGCTGATGGTGAAGGTGCGCGCCATCATGCGGGCGAGCGTCACCGTGTTGGCCGCCCTGTCAAAGTCCCAGCCCCAGCCCGTCTGGGCCGCTATCTGATCGAGGAGGCCGCGCAGGGGGCCGTCGTAGCTGATGCTGAAGGCCGATGTCCCGGCAGGGAGGATATCCCTGCCCGTGAGCAGGTCGTCGAGCGAGGGTTCATCCCGGCCAGCCGGAGCAGGGCTCCCGGGCTTCTCCGCAGCGGCGTCGTCCGGATCCGCGGCCACGGTGACGGTTACGGGCGCGATGCGCCGCAGGACCTCGACGATGTCAGAAAAGGAGCCGCGGCTCTTCATGGTCACCTGCTGCATGAGCGCCGGTGCGTTCTCGTCCGAGAGAGGGAGGGAACGCGTGCCGAGAAAGGGCGACTTTCTCACGCTGAAGTCCCGGGAGGAGGTCAGCCTGTCAAAATCCGCGGCCCTGTCCCGTATGACCTCCTCGTCGTGCGGCACGCGGCCGGAACAGGCAGGCAGGAGCAGGGAAGCCGCGGCAGCCGCAGCGAGGACGGCATGTGCGCGATGCGTCATCTATTCCTCCGCCACGTCCACGACGCGGTTGCCCTCGAAAACGGTAACCCGGAAGGGCTGGCCCACGGCCCTGAGATCGCGGAACACGGCCTCCAGGGCTGAGGCGAAGGGGCCTTTGTAGGAGACGCTGCTCACGATGGCCACGTCCCTGCCGGCCCTCCAGACCATCTGCCAGCCGGCGTCCTGGCACCAGTCAGCGAGCTGCGGCGCCAGGGCGCCGGGCACGACGCGGAATTCCGGCGCCTCTTCTTCAGGGGCGGGATCTCCATTCCCTGCGGCATCCGCGGCGGGGGACGCTTCCTCGGCGCCGGGGCTGTCAGCAGGCAGCCCCGTTTCCTCCGCAGCCCGGGAAACGGGTTCCGCTTCCGGCATGACGGCCCCATGCGCCTGAGGCGTCAGGGACGGCCCGGCCCCTCCCGTGCGGACGGCCCATCCGGGTCTCAGGACCGTGTCCTCTGAGAGGCCGTTCAGCTTCAGGAAGGCGGCAGGATCCATGCCGAGAAGAGCCGCGCAGGCTGTGACAGTGAGAGGCCGCGTGACGGCGGCGAGACCAGACCGGAGCGGCTTCAGGGCGGGATCCGGGGGCAGGCAGCTTCCGGAGAGCCCCGTGACGGCGACGCTCTTCGTTACGGGATCGGCGCGCGCCGCGGCGCCGGCTATGCGGCAGGCCCTGTCGAGGACGGATCCCCAGGACTCGTCCGCCTTCCAGGAAACGCGGCGGGCGTTGCGGAAGCGTCCGGTCAGGGTCAGCTTCCATTTTTCCGGAACGATGAGGCGCACGGCGAAGCGGAAGGGAACGTCGGCGCCGCGGGACCCCACGGGATCCGCGAAGGCGGCTCCGCTGAAGGGAAATCCCGCGCGGCCAGGTGCAGGCATGGCGTCCAGCAGGCTTCCGCGGACAACGCCGCTCACGGGCTTTTCCTCATAGGCGGCGTGCCCCTGGGCCGGCAGGGCCAGCGTGAGAAGAACGGCCACGGCGGGAGCGCGGCGGCAGAAAAAGAACGGGCGGCGGGTGCGGCCGGCCGGGTAGGCGGTCATCTCTGTCTCCTCCTTTCTTGGTAAAGCGAAAAACAGGGACGCTCACTTCCGGCAAGGGCGAACCGGAGGGAGCGCAGAAAGGCCGGGGGCGTTATCCCGAAGTGGCCGAGCGCCACAAAACCGGCCGCGAGGAAGAGCGACAGCCAGAACGTGGGCCACGACATGTGCAGGAGCCAGACAAAGGCCCCTGCCGCGGCCCGCGCGTCCAGAAAGCCGATGCGCACGGGCCGCGCCGTGTCGCGCCACATGACACTGGTGCTATACAAGGTGTCTCCTTATGGTTTTTAAAGAGGTAAACGTTTTTTATTTTTATACGCCGTCACCTGACCGGGCCTGTTCCTGCTCAATGGCGGCAAGGACGGGCCTGCTTATGCTACCTTCCCTGTATTTTTCGCGGGCGTCAGCGAGGAGAGAGTGCCCGCGTCCGGTCACGAGGCGGCGCACGGCCGGGATGAGATCCTGAAGGGGAACGGTATAGAGATACTGCCTCTCGTCCTCCCCGAAGGCGAGGTACTCGCGCAGGGCGACGCGGCCGGGCACGCCGGCACGGACGTCCTCTTCCGTCCTCACGCGGGGCACGAGGCGCTGGTGCACGATGAGCCGCAGATTGGCCCTGAGCACGGAGGCGGCCTGGGCGCGTTCCGTCCAGGGAAAGGCGTCGACCATGCGCGTCACGGTCTGGGGCACGTCCTGGGCGTGCACAGTGGTGTAGACGGTCACGCCCTGCTCGGCGCAGGAGAGGAGGGCGCTCAGGGTTTCCCGGTCGCGGCACTCGCCCACCATGACGATTTCTCCCTTGCGGCGGGTCATGGAGCGCACGCCTGACGGCCAGTCCGGCACGTCCGTGTGGATCTGGGACTGGGCTATGGGCGCCTCACGCTGGCTGGCGCCCACGCCCGTGAAGTCGAACTCGATGGGATCCTCGAGCGTGAGGACCTGGCGCCCCGCTGCTGCCCCGGAGAGGCCCGTGCGGATGACGGCGGCGAGGAGGGTGGATTTGCCGGAGCCCATGACGCCCGAGACGCAGACGAGACCGGAGGCGGGGTAGAGGGCGCGGCGCAGACTGTCACTGATGCCTTCCATGTCGCCGAGTGTGGGGATGGCGCGGGGCAGGGCGCGCATGACAATGTAGATGCCCTTGCTCGTGCTGGTCGCGTTGACGCGGAAGCGCTGCCAGACGCCCCGGCTTTCCGGCACGCGGGTCTGGTAGGCGTAGTCCGTGCTCCTGCCGGAGCGCACGTATCCCGCGCGCGAGGCCTGCCTGGTCGTCTCGTTGACGATGCGCTCCGTCTCCGAAGGCGTGAGCCCCGCGTCCGTCACCCTGCGCCATACGCCGTCCTGCTCCATCCACACGGGATCTCCGGGACAGAAAACAATGTCCGAGGCGCGTTTTTCCACACACCAGAGCAGGATGCGGTCCATCTGGGAGCGGGTGAGCTCGTGGCGCAGGGGCTCGGGAAAGAGTTCTGTCATTCCTCCCTCCCGTCCGTGCCGGCTGACCAGTTTTCCATATCCCGGAATTCGGCAGGCACGCTGATGCGGAACGTGGTTTCCCCCAGGTCCAGGGTCCGCTTTTCCACGCGCACGGCAAGGCGTCCCTCGGCCAGCACGGGCAGGCTGACCATGCCCCTGCGCGCCAGCATCCTGAAGCGCAGGATGCCGCGGTAGTCGGCGACAAGCCGGTTCATGTTCACGGAAAAAAGTTCGTCCGCGGCCGCGGCGCCGGCTGCCCAGCCCTCCGTGACGCCGCGCTTCCAGGCTTTTTTCTCGGCCTGTGTGGCCGGCAGAATGGCCGGCCGGTTTTCCGTTTCAGGGACGCCTGTCATGAGATAGTCCCGCCAGGTGGGGGCCCTCGTCACGATGGCGGCCGGGCGCACGATGCGGTAGCTGGCCTCCACGCTTCTGGCCTCGCCGTTCCCGCCGAGACTGACCCCCCTGCCGGCCCAGCGTATGACAGGAGGCAGAACCCTGCCGTCCATGAGGAGGGGACCGAAATTGAAAACGCGATCGAAAATGTGCTCCCTTTTCCCGCAGGCGTCCATAAGCTTCGCGTAGCGCCAGGCGAGCCCCTGCTGAAAGGCCAGGGTGGACGCAGCCTCGCCGAGCGCCCTTTCACGGAGGCTGCCCTTCCCTGGGGAAGCGGCCGTTTCCCCCCCTCCGGATCTTTCCATGCGGAGGAGCTTTTCGCGGGCCGCATCCCCGCTCCCGTCACCGGACGTGACGGTAGGCCTGAGATCCCCCGGGCGCGGGGCAGTCATGATCCGGCCGCCCCAGGCCGGCTGATCCGCGGCAAGGTGCCTGCCGTCATCGAAAGCGGAAGCCGTGCCCGCAAAGGCAGGGATGAGAGCAGAAAAAAGAAGGAATCCGGGAAGTTTTCTCATGCCCCGGCCCGCTCCAGCCCGATGCGGCGGCCGGCCTCGTCCACCGTGATTTTTTCCTTCGGGCCGGCCTGCAGGCCGATTTCGCGGATCACGGCGATGGCCGGCCTGGCCGTCATCCGCACGTGCACCATGGTGGGAATGTCGGGCTTCACCCCCTTCGCCTCAAGCCGGAAGCCCGTGAGGGCGCACACGCGCTCAAGACTTTCCTCGAGGGGGCCGTCAAAGACGAGGCTCACGGGCGCGGCGAGGGATCCTCCCGGCGCGGCCGGGGCGGTCACGCGGTTTCTCCCTGTCAGGATGGCGAGATCCCTGGTGATGGAGTCCGACGCGTCAGCGAGCGCCATGTCCACGCGCGAGCGCGGCTCCTCGCCGGCCTGCGCTCCGGAGCGCAGGGCGCACCCCGCCACGGGCGCTGAGAGAAGGAAGAGAAAAAGCACTGCCGGATTCATAAAACTCCCTCCTTTATATGGAGCGACGAAAGTTTTTTATATCCTTCAATACGGAACAACTCCCCGGCGCCCGATACTTCCGCCGGGCGTGGGGCGGAAATTAAAGAAAAACGATTGACATGTCAATACAGTTATTCTATTTTCCGGCGCGCGCCGGGAAGTGCCCCGCTGCGCGGCCCGGAAGAGTCAGGGCCTTTCCGCGCCCCTTCCGTACGCGTACGGAAGAAAAGGCGTGAGCCTGTTTTCCCCAAGGAGAGACGACCGAAATGCAATGCTGGCTTCCGCTCTGCCTCGCTCTCGCGTTTTTTCCCGCTGCCTCTGTTCTCGCGGCTGACGCCGCAGGAGACGGGAAGGCACCTGAAGAGGACGGGGGAGAGGAACGCTCCCGTATCTTCGAGGAATCCGTGGAAAAGCTCCTTCCCGTGGATCCCGGCGAGATACGGACCTATATCGAGAAACGCGACAGGGTGAAGGGCGCCGCCGCTCCCGGGCCCGCGCGCATGCGCACCGGGACGCGGCAGATAAGCGCCGTGCCCGGCGCCGTCCCCCAGGTCATCCGGCTTACGGCCGGCTATTCCTCAACAGTCATGTTTCAGGACGCCACCGGCGAGCCCTGGCCCGTGCTCTCCATTGTTCTCGGCAACGCCCGGGCCTTTCAGGCCACGCAGCCGAAGGTGGAGGCAGAGGACTGGGAAGCGCAGTCTGGCGCCAGAAACCGGACAGGCACGGCCCGGGCGAACGTGGCCTCCAACGTGGTGAGCCTTGTGCCGCTGACGAACCACGCCTCGTCAAACCTCATGGTCACCCTGGATGACGCGCCGTATCCGGTCGTCCTGCACCTCATCACGGAATCGCAGGCGAGGCGCGGACGCGTGGGCGACGCGCTTGTGGTCTTCCGCCTCGACCGGGGCGGCCCCAACGCGAAGCCGGCGGTGCTGGCCCCGCCGGCCCCTGAGGCCGTGTCCGCCGATCTTCTGGAATTCGTGCACGGCGTGCCGCCAGACGGCGCGAGGCCCGTCCGGCTCGAGCCTGAATATCCGGGCACGCGGGCGTGGCTCTACAGGGACAGGATCTATCTGAGGACAGGCCATCACGCGGTCTGGCCGGCCTGGCTTTCCCGGGCCGGCTGCGGAGGCCTCACCGTCTACGCCCTGCCGCGGGCGCCCTTCGTGGTGCTCAGCGTGGGCGGAGAGCGCGTGAAACTCATGACCGGACTCGCGTCCGGGGAAGCGGGGAGGCGGCATGAGTGACACAGGGCGTGACGCCAGGAATTTTCCGGATCTGACCCTTCCTTCACCGGAGAAAACGGTAGAGGCGGCTCCTGCGCGTGGCCGTCGCCTTTCCGGAGGACTCATACGGGTCGGGCTCTTTACAGCCCTTGTCCTTTCCCTGATTTTCGCCGGGCGCTGTGCCCTGTCAGGCAGTGAGGCCGGCAGAATGAAGGTCTCGGGGCTGTCTCCGGGCGAAAGCGATCTGAAGGGCGTGTCCGCTGAGACGAGTCCCGAGTACAAGCGCCGCCTTGACGACTATTCGGCGCGCAGGGGCAGCGAGGCCATAGAGAAGGGCGGCACTTTCGTGGCGCCGGCTTCCGGCGTCGGTAAGCCCGTGCCTGCTGAGCCCTTTGAGGCGCCGCGCGTGACCCGCGAGCCGCCGGCTCCCGCTCCCGCGCCTCCCGCGGCGAAACGGGAGGACGTGCCCGTCTTCACGCCCGTCTCGCCGCAGCCCCGCGTGCGGACGCGTCCGGCGGAGCGCCGGGAAAGGGGCGATCAGGCCGTGATTTCGTATCTCGCCGGCCTCAGGAGCGATCCCGGCCAGCCGGCGGCCATGGTGCTGAACCGTCCCTCTCCCCGGACTGACACTTCCCGGAATGCCGTGACGCCGGCCGCTCCCCCTGCGGGCGTGCCCGGCGTCCTGCCCGGGGACATTCTCTACGCCGTGAACCGGGTGACGCTCGATTCCGACGCGCCGGGGCCGGCCATGGTGGAGGTCATCATGGGCCCTTTCAGAGGAGCCAGGGCCATTGGTTCCTTCCAGAGGCTCGGCGAGCACCTCGTGCTGCGCTTCAGCTCCTTTGTCCTGCGTGACGGCAGCCGCTATGCCGTGCAGGCGTACGCCATCGATCCCGCCACAGACAGAACCGCGGTTTCGGGCAGCGTCGACAGGCATTTTCTGGCCCGCTGGGGCGGCCTTGTGGCCGCGTCCTTCCTGGAGGGCTTCGGAGACGCGGTGGCCCGCTCCGGCGTCTCCTCGACGAGCACCATTTACGGGAGCTCGGAGCGCTACCCGCGCTACGACCTCGGGGATCAGCTGTGGCTCGGCGGCGCCCGCGTGGGCAGACGCGCCGCGGGCCTTCTGGAGCAGAATTTCGGGATGCCGCCCACTGTCATCCTCAAATCAGGCACCGAAATGGGGCTGCTGCTCCTTGAGGTCCGGGAACGATCCGGCACAGGGACGGGACGGAGCGGGACTGAGGCGGAAATAGAACGGGAACAGGCCTACGCGCGTCAGCGTGAACAGGGGAAGGCTGCCGCCCCCGCCGTTCCGGATCGTGGCAGCGAAAACACCTATCCCCGCGCCCGGCGCGCGGGAGAGTGAGGGAACTGTATGGCAGAAAACAGGGAGGATGAGCGTGCCGTTTCCGGGGAAGACAGCCTCCGGGCCGGCGGCTTCACCTGGCTCAGGGAAACCGTGCCCCTGAAGGAAACGCCTCCCGCGCCGCGGGCAGCCGGAGCGGTTCCGGACTCCCCGGCCGGGGAGCCTGCGGTTTCCGCTGAGGAGGAGGCGCTGTATCTCTTCGGCGGACCGGAAGAGGGTGACGGAAATAAAGGCACCCCGGTAAAGCAGAAGGCGGCCGGATCCGGAGGAGATCCGGCCGCGCCTGCCACGGACGCGGCGGAAGAGCCTGACGTCTTCGCAGACGTCAGGGATGCGGAACCGGCAGGGGCCGGGGCTTCCCCGGATTCCGATCCCGCTCCTGATCTCGCGCTTGAAGGGGATCCCGGCGAGGCGGATCAGGGTATCGCGGAAGAGGAGAATGAGGGCTCAGCCGCAGTGGCGGCCCTCGGACGTCTTCTTGGGAGCCGGCAGGATGTGCCATATCCCGGAAAAGAAAACGTTCATTATTATAACAATATTAATAAAAGCGGCCCGGAAGACGGCGCGTCCCCTGAGGGGGCAGCGTCCGTCCGTGAAGAAGAGGCGGAGCCCGCGCCAGAGGAGGAAGAAGACGATGATGGAGACGCTGAAAACCAGGGAGAGGAAAGCCGGGGCAGGGGCTCCGGAAGATCCGCCGTCCGCCGCCGGGTCTGTCTCACCGCTCTCGCCCTCCTCGTTTCCGGAGCTGCCGTCTGGTACGCCTCGGGATCGGGAAGCGGGGACGGCGGGGCCGGGCTTCCCACCACGGCGGCCGAGGCCGAGCTCGTCCGCAGACAGGCCGGCGCCCTGTGCGCTCTGCCTCAGGCGGAAGATGGCAGCGGAGGGCCGCTGTCTTCTTCTCGAGCAGCTGACAGGGACACGGCCGCGGCGCAGGAGGCGCTTCTTTCTCCCGCGTCTGAAAGCGGCACAGCGCCGTCAGCGTCCGTTGCCGGTCCCGCAGCCCCGGTCCGTCCGGCCGTGACGGATGTCCCCTCCGCGGCGGACGGGGAGCCGCTCATGGCTGAAGCCGGCCGCCCTGCCACGGCTGAAGATTTCAGAAACGGCTTCGCGGCCCTCAGGGAAGATCTGAAAAAACTCGGCGAGAGCTTTGCCGCCCGCCAGGCCGCGGGAGAGGAGGACATCCGTGCCCTGCGCCGGGCGGCGCGCGATCTGCAGGCCGCTGCGGAGAAAAGCGCGCGCCGCGCTGACGCGTCCTCCTCCGGCCGCTCCGCTCCCAGAAAGGCTGAAGCCGGAGAGCCTTCCTCTCCGCCGTCCGGCGGTCTCGAGGGCTGGTCCGTTCTCGGACTTTCCGCCACGCGGGCCATCGTGCAGGATCCCGGCGGTAAAATCTGGACCGTGGCCAGGGGCGACAGGGCCGGCAGGCTCAGGATCCGGGACGTGGATCTCGCCACGGGCAATGTCAGCACGGACCGCGGCGTCATCCGCTACGGCGAATAGCCGGGTTTCCCCGTGACAGATGATCTCATGGCTGTCTGCGCGAGGCTCGCCGGAGAACTCGCTTCCTTCTACGATCTCATCACCGCCTGCGCCGCGCTCACCGGTTTCGGCATGCTCTGCGCCTCGCTTCTGCGGCTCCGCTCCGCCGGAAGGGAGGGACGTGCCGCCGCGGGGCCCGCAGCGGGAATCGCCGCGGGCTCCCTTCTCCTGAGTTTCCGCGCCGTCACCGACATGCTGACGGAAAGCCTCTTCAATGCCTCGGCTCCCGAAGGCCTCGCCACCGTGGAAACCGGACCCGGGCCGTACGCAGACATGGTGCGGCTTGCCCTCGTCATCGTCATGCTTGTCGGCTTTTACCAGATCGCGAAGGGCCTCGTGCTCCTGAAGCGCTCCGCCGAGGGCGGGGACTGCTTCTGGCGTGCCGTCACCCACATCGCGGGCGGCACGCTCTGCGTCAACATCCGTCAGTTTATGCTCGTGCTCGGCTCTTCGGCGGGCGGCGTTCTCAGGGACGTTGTCACCCGCCTTCTCGGCAGCTGAACGGGCAAAAGGAGATTTTTCATGCGCTTCTTCCGCCATCTTTTCCATACCCTCGCTGCGCCTGTCCTCCTCATGCCCTGCGCCACGGCCCGCGCCGCGGGAAGCCTCGGCGACATGTCAGACAGCGTGCGCGGTGAAATCGCCAAGTTCGGGCCGGCCCTCAAGGCGGGCTTCGCGCTCGCCGGCTTCTTCCTGGTCGGTCTCGGGCTGTGGCAGCTCTACAGCCTCTCCCAGCAGCCCGGCCGTCCCAAGGGCGGCGCGCTCATGGCCATTGTCATCGGCGCCTGTCTTCTCGCAGCTGCCACTATCGCCCAGATGACCTCGGGGTCCCTCTCGGCCGGCGATCCCGAGCTCAACGCCATCGGCCTGTAGTCCTGTGGCCGTTCCCCTTACTTTCCAGGTTAAGGCGGGCACGTACCGCAGGGATGATCCGCACGCCGGAGTGGCGGACGCGGATTTCCGCGGTGTCCGGCTCAGGTGCCTGAAGAGGGATCATTTCGTCTGCCAGGCCCGCGGACTGCCGTCCTGGCCCAGCGAAGGCGCCCCTTCGGGCGGTTTTGAGGTGCATCATCTGAATGGCGATCACGCGGACAACCGGCCTGAGAATCTCGTCACGCTCTGCCCGCTCTGCCACGGGATTTTCCATATGGGCCTCACGGTCCGCAGACGCCCCGGGAAGTTCATCTGGCTTCCCGGGGTGAGCCAGGCCGCCCTCAACCTGCTCGTCCACGTCATGGCCATAGCCCGCCTCAGGGGAAATCTGCCCGGGGCCACGGCAGGGGCCCGCCATATGGCGCGCGTGGTGTCCCCGCTCTGGCGCAGGCTTTCCCAGAAGCGGCTTCCCGCGGGCTGTTTCATGGATCCGGAAGGCGGCGACACAGTCCGCCTCCTCGAAACCGATCCCGCCTCATTCGGCGCCGCGCTGGCGCGTCTTCAGGAAAGGCCAGGCTATGATCCCGGCTGTCTTCAGCGAAGCCTCGGCGGCCTGCGCTGGCTCTACGGCATCAGCTCGGATACGGAGGCCGGCGTGTACGCGGACTGCCGCGCCTGGTTTGGCCCCCGCGGCTGGGAGGAGGACTGGATGAACTGTCTGACCCAATACGGAGGCAGATATGCCCGGCAATGAAAATTTCGGCGCCATCGTCTTTGACAGACCGGAATCGCTCGATCGCGGCTGGTATTGTCTCGGGGAGGGGGAACCCGGCCGCCTTCCGGACGATGGCGCGGCAGGCCTTCCCCCGGGACCAGTCTGGTACACGAGCCTCAGTTTCAGCGAGGCCGCGGAAATGGGACTTTCCTCCAGTTCCCGCTTCCTGAACAGCGCCTACCTGCGCCAGCCCATGCAGAAGCTCCTCGCCCGCCTCGGCGTGCCCGATGATGACGCGGGGGAGCAGGCCCAGGTCGCCTCAGTCCTCTTTTCCCGGGTCATGAACGCCTGCCGTTCCCTTTCAGGGCGCCAGGACTTCCTGCCTGCGCGTTTTCTCAAGGGCGGCCTGCGTGTCCTCATGGATCCTGCCCCGGATCCGTGCGTCCTGAAGGAGGACGCGGAGAGGCTCGACAACGCTTTGAGCTACAGCCACAGATGCCTTACGCCGGGCCCGAGGTCCGCCTCCCCGGTCTGGCAGTCTTTCTCCGCGCTTCCCCTCGCGCACGCGAAGGCCGTTCTGGAAACGCCCCTTCCGGACGGCGATTTCAGGCCCGTGCCCGGGGATTCCCTGCCTCCGCGCGGCTCCGGCAGGGCCGCTGTCCGTGCCTGGCTCGACGCCGTGACGGAGAAAGGCGTGAAGCCGGGGCTCTTCCGCTGCGAGGCCCGCGCGGCCGATGCCTCTGTCCGCCTTCTCCTGAACGCAGGCGGGACATCCGGGAGCGGCTGGAACGCCGTTTCCATGCAGCGCCTGTGGATGACCGGTCCCGAGCTCACGCTCCTCGCCGGACACGCTGACGTGGACGTCTTTGAGGCGCGCGTCTGTCCGGTCGGACGCCGTCCCGGAAGGCTCCTGTCCTTTCTCGCCTCGCTTCCGCCCTGGGCCGGACTGTCCCTGACCATGTCCGTTATCCTGGATGCGCTCTGGCACAGTTCCGCCTCGAAGCATCCCGGACGCGTCCGGGAACCCGGGCGCGTCTCAAAGCCAGCGGGCGCTCCCTTCCTTTACGCCGCGGATCAGGCTCTCCTTTTTCCCGCGGCCGTGAAGGCCGACAGCCTTGGCTTTGAAGTGCAGGGCTGGAGCTCCGGCATGGTGCGCATCAATACCGCAGGGGCCGGTTTCCCGGAGCTGGAAGAGCTCTGCGCCAAGGCCTGTCTTCTCCCTCCGGTCATGCGCTTTGATCCGGCTGCGTTTCCTCCTCCGTCCTTCAGCGCCGGCTCACCCGGCGATTTTCTCAGGGCCGTTGAGGAGGACCCGTCCCGCGGCCCGAAGGCTCTGCGGCGGCTCCTCTTTTCCGGGGATCTCGCGGCTGTCCTGAAACTTGACCGTCTGATCCTGGAGGCGCTCCTTGAAAAAAGGGAATCCGGCCATGCCGTCTGAAATCCGGCCCGGCACGGGGCATGGGACGGCCGCCTTTCCGGAAAACGCGGTCCTCAGGAAACTCCGCAGGCTGCTCCCGGGGCGGGGTGAGCCCCCCGCTCCGGGAAAGGGAACCGGACAGAATCCTGGCGTGCCGGCCTGCGGGGCGGAAGAGGTCTTTGTCTCCCTTTCCTGTTACCGGAGCGCCCTGCGCTCGGCCCAGAAGCTCTGTCTCATTCTCGCCGGCTTCGCGGCCGCCGGACTGATAACCGGTCTCTGCGCCATTCTCGCGAGGCCGGAACCCGTCTATTTCGGCATGAGCCAGGATATGAAGCTCCTGCCCATGACGCCGCTCGACAAACCCGTCATGAACGAGGCGGCGCTCAAAAACTGGGTGGCCGGAGCCATCAGCGCTTCCTTCAATTTCGACTACCTGAACTGGCGCAGCCAGCTCACGAACCTGCGTCCCTACTTTACGGGCGAGGCCTTCACGCGTTTCGCCGTGTCCCTCGACAGAGAAGGGCATCTCCCCCTCCTCAGGCAGAGAAGGGCGCTCATGCACTCCGTTGTCCAGGGGACGCCCGTGCTCACCCGCTCAGGCGTGGTGCGCGGCGCCCTGGTCTGGGAGTTCGAAGTGCCGCTTCTCGTCACCTACGAGACGTCCCGCGGCCGCGTCGCCAACAACGCCGTGACCGTGGTCTGCCAGGTGAGGCGCATGCCCGCCGCGGACTGTCCGGCCGGCGTGGCCCTGTCCTCCGTCGTCACCGTCAACAGGGAGAACGCCGGAAAAACGCCATGAGGCTCACGGGGTGTGCGGCTTTCCGGACGCGTGCGTGACGCGTTTTTCTCCGGTCTCTTTTCCGGGAAATCATCAGGGAGGAACCATGTCCTGGGATAGTTTTTTTGCCTCGCTCGACAGTCTCTGTCAGGACGCGGCTGACTTCGCCGGCACGTCGCCGCGCTCGGTCTGCCGCCTTCTTACAGCCGACACGGACGGCATTCTGGTGGCTGACGACAGTTCCATGGTGTCGCTCATCGGGATAGGCGGAAGCCTGCGTCTCATTGGGGAAGAGGAGTTCGAGAAGGCGGCCTCGGCCCTCACCGGCGTCCTGAAGACACCGCTCTCCAGGCGCTGCCATGCCGTGCAGATGGTTTTTTCCTGCGATCCCGGGGCAGCGGAGGAGCATATCTCAGCTGCCATGAAACCCGTGCGTGAATCCGCGGGCCTCCTCGGCCTGAACCTCGGCCGCGTGCTTGACGAGTGGGGAGAAACGCTGGCTTTCTACTGCACAGTCGAGAAAATCTGCCTCGCCGTCTGGACAAAGCCCTCTGTCATGACAGGAGCGGAACTGCGCCGCGCGAGGCGTCTTGCCGGGAAAGAGTCCTTCCCTCCCGCGCGCCTTTCCGGGGCGCAGGGCTCACGCGTGGTTCTCGAACGCATGCGCAGCGTGCACTGGGCGCTCGTACGCGGGATCGCGGAAACCTTCAGGCAGATTTCCTTCCGCGCTGATATTCTGGACAGCCACGCAGCCGTGCGCTTCATCCGCGCCATGAACGTGCCCCGCCTCACGGCTCCGGACTGGCGTCCGCTCCTCCCCGGGGATCCCTTTCCCTTTCTTGCTCCGGTTCCTGGCACCGCCGGAAACGATTTTTCCGCGGCGTTTCTTCCCTCTCTCTCACGTCAGATCTGGCCCTGCGGCGTGACCGTGCTCGGAGGCCGCTACCTCCTCGCCGATGACAGGATCTATGCGCCCTTCGTGATGAGCCTGCCGCCTCAGACCATGCGCCCCTTCAACGCCCTTTTCCGCTCGCTCCTCGCGGAAAGCCTGCCCTGGCGGGCTTCTGTCCTCCTTACCGGCGATGGACTCTCCGGCCAGTCCCTGCGGCTCACCGCGGCTTCCATCCTCTCCTTTCTCTCGGCATCCAACCGAATGTACAGGAAGTCCATGAGGGAGCTGCAGGCCCTTGCCCAGAACGGGGAGCCCTCTGTCCTCTTTCAGATGTGCTTTGTCACGTGGACCGACAGGCTGGCCTATCCGCTGGGAGAGGAGGGCCTCTCCCGCGCGCTCTCCGCCCTCAGCCGACGCCAGGCCAGGCTCATGACGGCCGTGCAGTCCTGGGGGGCTTCGGACACGTCCGCCTTCACCGGCGATCCGCTCTCCCTCTATGCGGCCACGCTTCCCGCCATGTCCTGCTCCTCCCCGGCCCCGAAGGCCTGCGCGCCGCTCGATGACGCCGTGCGGCTCCTTCCCTTTGCGCGTCCCTGCTCGCCATGGAAGAACTGCGACCTTCCGCTGCGCACCTCGGACGGCCGCTTCATGCCTCTGGCGCTTCTCTCCCCGGGCATGGCCTCTTGGAACGAAATCTGCTTCGCCGGCATGGGCGCGGGCAAATCGTTTTTTCTCAATACCCTGAATTTCTTCTTCATCCTTCGCCCCGGGCAGGCAAAACTTCCCTGGCTCACCGTCATCGATATCGGCATGAGCTCCTCCGGCGTCATCAGCCTCATCCGCGCTGCCCTGCCTCCCGAAAAGCGCGGCCTCGCCGTGTTCGCCCGCCTGCGCAATACCAGCGAGGCCGCAGTCAATGTCTTTGACACGCCCCTCGGCTGTCCGTATCCCCTCCCGAACCACGCGGACTTCCTCGTCAATCTCCTGTCTCTCCTGTGCACGCCGCTCAATGAGACGGCTCCCGGCGACGGCGTCGCCGATCTGCTCAGGGAGGCCATGGACGCCTCCTACCGCAGGCTCTCGCCCGACGGGGACGCGCCCCGCCGCTTCGACCCGTTCTGCGATCCCGATGTCACCCGCAGGCTCACGGAACGCAGCCTGATGCCGGAAGCCGGCGCTTCCTGGTGGGAGGCCGTCGAGGCGCTCTTCCGGGCAGGGGAGACGGACGCCGCGGTCAGGGCCCAGCGCTACGCCGTGCCTCTCCTGAGTGATATCATGGCCGAAATCAACAACCCGCTCGTGCGGGACCGCTTTCAGGGCATACTCGTCTCCCAGAGCTCCGAAAGCGTGCCCGACGCGTGCGTGCGCAGGCTTACCTCGGCTATCAGGGAGTATCCCATTCTCGCAAACCCGTCCCGCTTTTCCCTGGGGACCGCCCGCATCGTGAGCCTTGATCTCGCCGAAGTGACGCCCAGGGGAGGTCCGGCGGCAGAACGCCAGTCCGGCATCATGTATATGCTCGCCCGTTTCGTCGGCGCGGCCCGCTTCTTCAATACCGTGGCCGATCTCGGGCGCATTCCTCCTCTCTACAGATCCTATCACAGGCCTGTTTTTGAGGAAATGGCAGCCGCCCCGAAGCGCCTCTGCTATGACGAGCTGCACCGCGCTTCCTGCGCAGATCTCAATAATCCTCTCTCCCGTCAGATTATCAGCGACCTTACCACAGCCTCGAGGGAATCGCGCAAGCAGAACCTTTCCATCGGCCTCTACAGCCAGAGCCTAGATGACTTTCCCTCCGTCCTCGTGGATCTCGCCACGAGCGTGTACGCCCTCGGCGCGGGCAATGCCCGGGAAGCCGGGGAAATCGCTGAGCGCTTCGGATTCAGCAGGGCGGCAGGGGAGGCCCTCCGGCGCATCACCAGGCCCACCAGCGCTGGCGCGGAGTTTGTGGCCCTCTTCAGGACTGTGGACGGCGAGTCCGTGCAGTATCTTACCAACACGGCCGGCGCCTACGCCAAATGGGCCTTCTCCACGACCGCCGAGGATATGCGCGTCAGAAACCGTCTCTACGATGAACTTGGCTGCGAGAAGGCGCTCGGACTTCTGCGTGAACGGTATCCGGCTGGCACAGTCAGGGATGAAATCGAACGGCGCAGGCAGAAGATAGCCGCCGCCGGAGGAGCGGAGTCAGCGGACATCGCGGGCGCCATCATTGAGGAACTGCTCGCTGAAAGCGGGCGAAAGGATAGGAAAACAAAGTGAGGACTCCCCGGGCTGACAGCCCGGGGAAATCCGCATCCGCACGTCCGGGGCCAGTGGGCAGGACGCCGATCTCCAGTGCCCCCGGACATAGTTCCGCTACCGGGGCCTGACTGGCGGAAAAAGTCAGAGGAGCTGTCTGTTTTATTCTTTGCCAGTTATGCCGGGAGCGTGAAGAGAAAAATTTTGTTCTTTCCGACAGCCTGTCTGACGCAGAAGCTGTACCGGTAACAGGAGAAAGCCGGAGCATTCTCTGGTACTTTTTAACCGGCCCGGAGCGGCTTTTCTGATGCGCCTTTCTGCCACTGGAATTTTAGGGTGTTGATTTTGACGGCGCGCGGGGTCAAAATGACCAACTACACTCAAACGCCGCGCAGTCGGTGCGCATACTGGCTGCAGAAAGGGGTTACGCATGTCAGGAAAGATTTCCAGCGCTTTGCACCATTTCTTCGGAAAAAGCCGTGATGACGGGAAGGCCATAGGGCATTACCGCAAGCTCGCCGAGAAGGGGGACGCGGACGCCCAGTTTTACCTCGGCTACCTGTACGAGGAAGGCGAAAAGCTGGATCAGGATCCCGCCGAAATGGTAAAATGGTACGGCCTTGCCGCGGCGCAGGGGCATACGGAGGCGGAGTACCGCCTAGGCCTCTGTTGCTATTACGGCATAGGCATGGAAAAGGATCCGGCGAAGGCGGCTGAATGGTTCCGCAGGGCAGCTGAAAAGCAGCATGCCGGAGCCGAAGTGGGACTTGGTTACGCGTACTTCTACGGATCAGGCGCGGAAAAGAACGTCAGTGAGGCTGTCAAATGGTTCTCTCTGGCCGCCGATCAGGGAAATGCGGACGCCCAGTGCTGTCTTGGCGTCTGCTGTTCCCAGGGAAGCGGCGTGGAAAGGAATATGACTGAGGCCGCCGGCTGGTATGAAAAAGCGGCGGAGCAGGGCAACAGCGAGGCTGAGTACAGGCTGGCCTGCTGTTACCTCGATGGCGCGGGTGTTGACAGGGATCAGAAAGCGGGCCTGAAATGGCTTCGCGGAGCCGCCGAAGACGGTGTGCCGGATGCCCAGTGCCGCCTCGCCCGGTGTTATGCCCGGGGAGAAGGCGTGAAACAGGACAAGCACGAAGCCGTGAAATGGTACCGCGACGCTGCCCTGCAGGGGAACGGGACTGCCCTGAAGTACATAGCCGACTGCTACGCCCGCGGGGAAGTGTACGAAAAGGATCTGGCTGAGGCCGTGTCCTGGTATCAGAAAGCGGCCGGGGCCGGCGAGGCTGACGCTGCGGCGGAACTTGGGAAATTTTATTCCGGGGGCATCGGCGTGGAGGCGGACAGGGAAAAGGCCGCTTCCTGGTATCACAGGGCTGCCGAGGGCTACCAGACGCAGGCGGTCGAGGGGAACGCCCACGCCCAGCAGCGTCTGGGACTCTGCCTGTTCAGGGGCCGGGGAACGCAGGAGGATCTTGACGAGGCCGTGCACTGGTTCCGGATAGCCGCCGAAAACGGAGACGCTGAGGCCCAGGCCGATCTGACCCGCTGCTACAGCCTTGGGCAGGGCGTCCGCAGAGACAGGGATCAGGCCATGGCCTGGTACCGCAAGGCCGCGGAGTCGGGATTTGTGGAAGCCTTCCGTATGCTCGGCGACATGTACACGCAGGCGCAGAACGGCACGCAGAACATGGATGAGGCCTTTAAGCTCTATATGAAGGCTGCTGAGCATGGCTCCGTCATTGCCGAACACCGCGTGGGGCAGTGTTTCATGAAGGGAGCGGGCACGGAGAAGAATCCGGAGCAGGCTGTCTTCTGGTACACGAAGGCCGCGGAGCAGGGGCTTGCCTCCGCCCAGATGGATCTCGGCGTGTGCTATTCCTTCGGGAACGGAGTGAAGCAGAGCGACACCGAGGCCATGAAATGGTTTAAGAAGGCGGCCGATCAGGGATATCCGAGAGCGCAGTTCGCTGTCGGCAACTGTTACCAGAAAGGCGCGGGCGTACCGAAGAACCCGGAGATCGCCATGGAGTGGATACGCAGGGCCGCGGATCAGGGGTATGCCGATGCCCAGCTCTATCTTGGCATCTGCTTTCTCAACGGCGTGGATGTCCCCCAGAACAAGGAAGAAGGCATTGCCCTTATCCGGCAGGCCGCTCAGACCGGCAACCCCGATGCCGAGCTTTTTCTTGGCATCTGCTACGCAAAGGGCAACGGCGTGGAAGAGAATCTCTCGCTTTCCGTGCAGTGGGTGCACAGGGCTGCGGAGAAGGGGCACGCGCCAGCACAGAAATGGCTTGGCGACTGCTTCACCCGCGGTGACGGCGTGCTCGTTAATCCGGCCGCGGCCGCGAAATGGTATTACAAATCCGCTGTGCAGGGCTTTCCGTCAGCGCAGAAGCGCCTGGGTGACTGCCTCTTTGAGGGCTGGGGTATGGCGGAGGACAAGCAGGAGGCGGCCGAGTGGTACCTGAGGGCCGCACAGCAGGGGAACAAAGAAGCCCAGGAACTCCTGCAGAAATACTATTACTCCGGGAACCAGGAAAAATAGGCTTTCCGGGCATCCTGAAGAGGCTGGGCGGCGCGTTTTTCCCATAAGGGGAGGGCGGCCGCCTTTTTTGATCGGGCAGCATGCTCTCACCGGAGGACAGGAAGTTCACAGCCTCAGAATACATCTGCTGTTCCTCCTGGACGCCGGTTTCGAAAAAAGAAGGGAAAGCTGATATTGGAATGCCGTTCCTATCAGCAGAAAGAGTCTTTCCGTGGCAAAAGCCCGATCTGCCCCATTCCGGGCAGAAACGTTTTCATCACTGTTTGATTTCAAGTCCGTTTCGTTTTACACAACATAGTTATCGTAAGCGTTTGCTGCGAAAAAAGAGGAGAGGGGCCTGCCCATTCAGGCATGAAGTTCTGCGTGTAATGGCCCAGCTCGGAGTGAATTGGAGTCGTTACATGGAGTTATTCAGAACCATCTGTCGGGCCATCAACAGGATACCCTTCATCCTGCAGATCATCCTTGGTATGTGCCTTGGTGTTGTGCTGGCCCTCATTGTTCCGGGAGACAAGGTTGTCGTCCCTGTCTGCGGCGTACTGTTCGTTTCAGCCCTGAAAGCCATAGCGCCGCTTCTGGTCTTTGTTCTCGTCGCCGCGGCCATCGCGCGTCAGGAACCCAACGGTTCCGCCGCGAAGATGAAACCCATTCTTCTGCTTTACTTTATTTCCATGCTGCTCTCGTCCATGGCAGCCCTGTGCATGTCGTACGCTTTTCCCAGCACGTTCCCCACGCTGGCGGAGGCCGTCAACAAGTCTACCCCCAAGGCGGTTTCTGAGGTGATTCTGAACGTGCTGCGCAGCGCCGTGGATAATCCGATTAATGCTCTCGCCACAGGTAACTACATCGCCATCCTGGTCTGGGGCGTGGCTTTCGGCATTCTTTTCCGCGTCGCCAGTAGCGCCACCAAGGACGTGCTCATGGATCTGGCAGTGACCGTGAGCGGCGTCGTGAAGTTTGTCATCCGTTTTGCGCCTCTTGGCGTCATGGGCCTTGTTTTCAGTTCCTGCACCCAGCCCGGCGGTTTCTCCAATCTGCTGAATTACCTGCATGTTGTCGTTGTCCTCGTGGTGACCATGCTCTTCATCGCTTTTGCCATAAACCCGCTCCTGGTTTTTCTCGCAACCCGCAGGAATCCGTACCCTCTGATCTGGACCTGCACCGTCCACAGCGGCCTGTACGCTTTCTTCACCCGCTCTTCCGCGGCCAACCTGCCCATTAACCTCCATCTCTGCAGCCGCCTCGGCATTCCCCGTGAGACGTACTCCGTGTCCATTCCGCTCGGCTGCACCATCAATATGTCCGGCGCAGCCGTCACCATCGTCATTATGACCATGGCTGCCGTGCACACCCTCGGTGTGAACGTCAGCTTCGGCGCGGCTTTTCTGATGTGCGTGGCCGCCGTGTTCTGCGCCTGCGGCAGCTCCGGCGTTGCCGGCGGCTCCCTTATGCTGATTCCTCTTGCCTGCTCCATCTTCGGTATCTCCAATGATATCGCCATGCAGGTTGTGGGCATCGGTTTCATCATCGGTGTTGTCCAGGACTCCTGTGAAACGGCCCTGAACAGCTCCTCTGACGTTATTTTCACGGCAACGGCCTGCGGCTGTACCAGCGGTAAGATGCGTCCTATCGAACAGAAGGAAGATCTGAAGGCTAAGGCCTAATTCGGGCCCTTCCATTCAGTAACCAGACACAGGAGGGACAGTTCCGGCTGTCCCTCCTGCTTGTTTCTACACTCGGAGAAGGGCTTCTTTTCTGCCGGTTTCCCAAAAAAAGAAAAGTCTGCACAGGAAATGTGTTGACTTTTTTTCGATACTGGAGCATTTGTATCAAACACGACGCGGGGTGGAGCAGCTCGGTAGCTCGTCGGGCTCATAACCCGAAGGTCATTGGTTCAAATCCTTTCCCCGCAACCAGAATACGTGTGGGCTTCCGATGAAGATCGGAGGCCCTTTTCTTTTTCCACTCTCATTGTTATTCCCGCCGGGAAAGGCATACCGGAGTCATTTGCTGTGTTCGGGAAAAGGAATTGCGCCAAGTATGAAGAAGAATAAATTGGTTGCGCCTGTCCTGAAATGGGTGGGGGGAAAAAGACAGTTGCTGGAAACGTTTGCGCCTTTTCTGCCCAAACGAATAACGACCTATTGTGAGCCTTTCGTCGGCGGCGGCGCGCTGCTCTTTCATCTGCAGCCCGCTACGGCTTATGTCAACGATATCAATGCGGATTTGATTTGCGTTTATGAAGTAATCAAAAATAATGTTGATAGGCTGATTCAGGAATTAAAAAAATACAAGAATGAATCTGATTTCTTTTATCATATCCGTAATTTGGACAGAGATAGAGAAAAATACAACTGCTTTTCAGCAGTCGAGCGGGCGGCGCGTGTCCTTTATCTGAACAAGACATGCTACAATGGTCTTTACCGTGTTAATAACGCTGGTGAATTCAACTCTCCTTTTGGTAACTACCGCAATCCCAATATAGTGAATGAACCTGTCCTTCGTGCAGTAAGCGCCTATTTCAACGCTGCGGCCGTGCACTTTTCCTGTATGGATTACGAGAAAGTTTTAACTCAGATAAAAAAGGGAACATTTGTTTATCTTGACCCGCCGTATGACCCTGTTTCTGGTACATCCAATTTTACCGGTTATGCGAAGGGCGGATTTTCGAAAGACGACCAGATACGGCTGAGGAAGTGCTGTGATGATTTGAACAGGCGCGGGATAAAGTTCATGCTGTCGAATTCTGCAACTCCTTTCATCATAGAACAGTACGCAGAGTATCATATTACCATCGTTCGGGCCAAGCGAGCCATAAACTCCGTCGCAAGTAAACGAGGCGATGTGGATGAAGTTGTAGTGAGAAATTATGAGTAACACTGGCTTAAATGAAGAAGCATGGGAAAAATTATTTAAAAAACATGATATTCTTCAGCATATCGAAGAGGATGGATGTTTTAATATATCTGCTACTGAAATAAAGAAGTTTCGTGAACCGAGATTGATGACAAAGTTTGATCACTCCGTAAATCTTCCAGAATTGTTTTTAGAAAATAATTTATCAATCCTACCCATTACGAGAGGTGATTATGTCATATCTCATTTTGATGCATATCATAAATTTGAACCATATAGCTCAGATATTATAAATAATTTTATTCCGAACTATATACAGAGTTTGGATATCAAAAATATTTCAAGTGAAGCTATTGCTTTGAATTGTGCTTTTGTATCAGGCATCATTGCAGATTTTTTAGAAGATACTGAAATTGTACCAACTGTATCAGGACGTATGGGGTCTGGAAAATTTTCATTTACTATAAATGACATAGAAACAAGAGACTCTCATTTGATCGATGTTGAAAATTCACAGATAGAAATAGATGCAGCCTATGAGGGACTGAATTATCTGGCGTTGTTTGAAGCTAAACGGGATCTTTCAGAAGATTTTTTAATCAGGCAACTATATTATCCATTTCGTGTGTGGAAGGACAGGGTAACAAAATCTGTAAAACCTGTTTTCCTTATTTATTCAAATGGAACTTATAGGTTGTATGAATATATGTTTGAATGCTATGATAATTACAATTCTTTAAAATTGGTTAAACAAAAGAATTATTCTGTTTGGAATACTACTATATCGTCTCTTGATATTCAAGAAATATTGCAAAATACAGCTATAGTCGAAGAACCTGACCTTCCGTTTCCTCAGGCAAATAAATTTGAAAGAATTATTAACCTTTGTGAGCTTCTAAATGTCAGGGATTTAAGCAGATCAGATGTAACAGGGCGATATGATTTTAACGTAAGGCAGACAAACTATTATACAGATGCCGCACTCTATTTAGGCTTACTGAATAAAAAAGAAAAAAGCGGAGAGCCATTTTATTCTATAAGTACAAACGGGAAAAGAATTCTTGATTTAAATTTAAGGCAACGACAGCTTGAGTATTGCAAGATTATTTTATCTCATAAATTATTTAATATGACATTACAAAAGTATTTTAAAAATGGAGAAATGCCTAAAACAGATGAAATTGTAGATATTATGAAACATTCAAATTTATATAATGTCACAAGTGAAAATACATACGCCCGCCGCGCTTCTACTATCAAAGCGTGGATAAATTGGATTGTTTCATTAATCAACGAATAAAAATAACATATTTCGCGTAACCTGTTGTACTATCACCTATTTTTAGGGAATCATCCATTATTACTCTTGTGAAATCCAACTTCCCTCTTCGGAGAGAGAGTCCAACAACAAATGATACCCCAGAAAGAAGGGTAAGTGTTGATTTTGCGAATTTGAAAGCCCGCTAAGCGGCGCTGAAGGTTCCATTTTTACGTCATTTTTGCCGGTGGAAACAGTAGATGGCCGGCGTATCAGTGGTAGTGTAAAGAATCTTTCGCACTTTTCAAAAATACAAATGGCTCGCCAATCGG
>ERZ773138.966-NODE-966-length-30326-cov-3.907634_pt1 | contig 30326 bp, 45 predicted proteins | sample MGYA00511114_ERZ773138 | MGnify/ENA primary metagenome ERZ773138 (study PRJEB29015, sample SAMEA2737805) | human gut metagenome | biome: human gut; feature: human-associated habitat; material: faeces | place: China | collected 2012 ...
AAGACGAAACAGATATGCAACTTTCCAGCTTCCTTTCTTTGTCTAAAGCATTGGGGATTAAATTGAAAACTGAATATTAGCAATCCATATTAAGAAACTAAAGACAGGCAGGTGGCTATGCACACATGTTAAAAACAGCCTTCGGAATCAATATAGCATGTTTTTATGGTGCGGCAGACATAGCTTTCTCAGTTGCTGTTTGAATTCCAGACATTGCAGTTCCTGTAGCTTTGGATATGCTTCCCATTCCAGTTTTTACAAAAGTATTTGTACTGCTGATAGAGGTTTTCGTCTTAGTTTCCATCTCTTTCACGGAATCTGGGAATACTTGTGCAAAAATCTTTGCTACAGATTCTGTATTGATTCCGAGTTCCTTGGCGCGCGCCATGATATTATCAAATGCATCCTGTGCAGTGCCACCAGAATTTTCAGCTTCCATTAATGCTGTATCAAGAGAAACCATTTCATCTGCGCTAAGTCCTAACTGTGTTTGCAATTGTGGAAGAACAGTGTCATACAAATCATCAATCGACTGTTTACTAAGGTCAATACTTCCAGACATATTTGTTGTTTTATCATCCAATGTTTTAATAGAATCAGACAATATTTTAAACATGTCGTCCGTAATAAGACCTTTCTGGTTTAATTGGGAAAATGCTTGCTCTGCCTGGTCAGATGTAACCCCCATTTCTCCCAATTTGTCAATCAATTGTTGCGTTGCTTTTGCCTTATCCTCGGCGGTCATCCCTTCTTGCTCAAGGCTTTCTTTTAACTGCCAAATTTCCTCTGCTGATCCAGAAAGAATATCACCTCTTCTCTGTAAAGTTTGAATGAAGTTATTCATGGTATTGCCGAATGTGGTTCCAACACCATTACCGCCTTGCATGGTTTCAACAAGACCAGCCAATTGAGAGGTTGCGCCAGCTGCAGCTACTCCTACTGCCACGATAAGTCCAGCTTCACCTACAAGAGGGCCAAGTGCTTTAGTTAGAGAGCCAAATTTACTGCTTGAAGAACCTGCCGCATCCCCTAAATCTTTTATTGCTTCTTTTGCTCCACTTGTGCCATCTCCAAGGACATCTGCTAATTTTTCTGCAATCATTTCTGCATTTTTCTTTTCAGCTATTTTTCCTGCAATATGTCCCACAAGTGAACCAACAAGAGTTCCAATACCTGTGATGTTTGCTATTTTTACTGCAATAAATGCTTTTGTAAGCCATTCTGCAATATGTCCGGCTATTGGGTGCTTTTCCTCTAATCCATCGAATAATCCGTTTAATGCACTGGTAAGACCAGTTAATAGCAGATCAGCTGCGGTACTAAGGATTTCTCCCCATGGCAATTCACCAAGGAATGTTCCAACTCCTTGTCCGAACTCATAGAACGTGTCTGTCGTGAGAGAATCTTTTAATGCGGTACACAGGTGAGATATAAAATCTCCAAGAGCATGTCCATTTTCTTTCCAGTTTGTTTCTTTGATGAATTTAGCGATTCCATCTCTTATCTTGGTTGCGAGATCATCCCAATTAAATGTTTCGGTAAATGATTTTAAGCTTTCAAACGCCCCATTCAGTAAACCGGAAAGAGCGTCTGCAATTGTGTTCATGTCTATCTTTTTTATTGTACCATTTAAGGCTTTTCCAATAGCAGTGCCAAGCTTACCCCATCCAGTAATTCCAGCACCATCTTTTTTAGACATATCCTTTACAAAGCCAGAAAGCATTTTCCAAGATGCCATAAAACTGTTTCCGATTAAGTTTCCAAGACCTGTCCAGTCAATTTCCTTTATAGCTCCTTTTAAAAGTTGAGACAGTTTTGCCCCTATTCCAGAAAAATCTATTCCTCCATCTCCAAGCAACAGGTTTAGAGTATTTACTGCTGTGTTAATTCCAGCTCCAAGCAATCTTCCCATTAAGTCAAAATCTATGCCGCTAACCATGGAATTGAATGCCGTGGTAAATGCATTTACAAATTCGGTTATTTTCGGGCCAACATTATTCCAATTAATAACTTCGTATATTTTTTGCATTCCAACATTTATCATATCTGCAATAGTAAAGCCTAGTCCCTTCCAGTCTTTATTGATAAATGCTTTTCTGATTTTAGCAGCCCATTTATTGATTGGTGTTTCGTCAACAGTCAAAACTTCATCCAGTGAATCTTGTATTCCAGAAAAACTATCTGCTAAATCTCCAAGTCCAGAACCAAGACTTTTAGATGCAGTTCCAGAATTATCGGAATTATCTGTAAGCTGATTTAATTGGTCGAATGGCAATACAGAAAGTGCCTTTTTTAATTTCTTGGCAGATGATGTAGCGTCATCAAGCCCGGAGGAAGCATCGTCGCCAGCTGTTTCTATACCACCTAAGTTAGATACAATATCACTAACTCCGCTCTGCGAGCCTTTTAGTTTCTTTCCCATCAATACATACATGAAGTTACGGAACACATTCGCAGCTTGCATAAGTTTTGACATAAGTGCATTAAGAGCTTGAATAGCAGGAAGAATACCAGCAATCAAACCTTGCCCGATCACTGCGGAAAGTGACTGGAAATTCAGAGTGAGTAAACGAACCTGGTTCGCCCAGGTGCCAGATGTCCTAGCGAAATCTCCTTGCACATCGCCTGTAGCTGACATTAAATAGTTATATCGAAGAGCAACTTTTTCAGCTTGGGACATTGCATTATAAGATGTTGTAATTCCCCTTGAAAGAGCATAAGCCTCCATATTTGCAACGGATAAATTAATACCCAATTGTCTTAAAGGCTCAATTTCCCCGGAAATTCCAGAGCGTATTTTCTGAAAAGCAGTATCGGTATCAATGTTGTAAAATGATGCAATATCCCCGGCTAATCCAGCAAGAGAAATTGACATTTTAGAAGCTGCATCTTGCGCAACACCAGATGATTTCATCATTGCCATCATGGTTCCAGAATATTGCTTTGCTGCCAATTCGGATAATCCAAATTGTTCTTTTGCCGTAGAAGCAAATTTGTAGGCTTCATCTGCCATGCTTCCAAAAGAAACATCTACAACATTTTCGATTTCTGTAATAGCAGAGCCAAAACCAATTGCACTTTTTCCTAAATTTGCCAGACCACGAATAGCCTTAAAACCGATAGCAGTTTTGAGCAAATTTCCGAGGTTGAAGGAAGCAGTTTTAATTCCAGAGCTACTATTCCCGAGACGTTGAAACCATCCAATAATACTTTTTACCCCGGTTCCAATTATAGAAGAAGTTTTACTAACAATATTACCAAGGATAGATGTTGCAGATGACAATTTAGAAAACGCACTGGATATAGAATTTGTAGCGGAATTTACCTTTCCACCTGCATTAGCCAACTTTGCCAGTGCTTCCGTCATGCGGATGGTGTTCTCACTGATTTTAGGTGCAGTTTTCATCACGTCAAAGAAAGATAATACTTCCTTTGCTAGTGTTCCAAGTTGGCTTGATGTTTGTCCGATTTTATTTCCAGCGCTTGCCAATTGTGCAATAGACTGAACAAATCTATTCACAGGTTCAGATATATCACCAACGCTTGTAAAACTCTCTGCAATTAATTTAAGGTTGTTTCCAAGTTCAGGTAATTCAGCGGACACATTTGAAATATATTCACCAGAACTAGCTAATCTAGCCATGGAATTTACAAAACGATTTACACTGGAAGATACATCTGGAATCTCTGATAAATTGCTTAATTGATGGATTGTTTCTCCAAGTTTTCCAGAATCAAATCCGCTAACATCAACCTGGCTAAGCCTGTTGATTGAGTTGATAACTGCATTCAGACCAGAACCTTTATAATCTACTCCGCCCATTGTCTTTATGGAATTTGAGAATTTTCCAATTCCATCAGCAATGCTTGTCATTTTCCCTATATCAAGTTCTTTTAGTTTTCCAAGTTCCCTTACACAACTACGCAGTCCGTTTGTATTAACTCCGCTTAATGCGGAATTAACTTCTGTGAGTTTATTTGAAAGATTAGTCAGCGCACGTACTGCTTTTTCTGTACTACTGCTAATTTGTATATCAAGGGTATCAATGGTATTGTCAGCCATTTTATTTATCCCTCCTTTTTTACAAAAAAATAAAGGGCAGACAAGACTTATTCATCCTGCCTGCCCTTTTCATGGTTAAGCTCAAAGTTCGCCTGCATGAGTTGCAAGCTTGCCAAAAGTGCGTTTCTCTGTTTTTTCTTTTCTTCTTCGGAAAGTATGCCCTCCTGTTTACGCTTTTCTTCCTCTGCTGATTCGAGCAAAGGTTTCTTCAAATACTCTGCCTTGGATTTTTTTCCCATTAAAGCATTTGCAACAGCTGTGAATGTGGCTGATGTTTCATAAATGCCCGCTTGCCAAAGCTCAGTGTCTTTTCTCTTTTGCCGTATCTTTTCAGCTTCGAGATAAGGTTTTAACTCTGCTGGAGTAGAATCCATAAATTCTTCTTTAGATACACCGATAGAGAGGTATAAAGGAAGAATCTCTTGGTAAACAACTTCTCGAAAAGTTAATTTTTCTTTTTGTGATCCTGCGGAAGCTTCGTTGCATTCTTCTCCACTGCCTGTGCTTCTGCTACTGCATTCAGCAGACCGGATAAAAAACCATTTTTCTCCAATTCTTTATCGAGAAGTTGGTATAAATCAAATCCGCTTTTCGGATTTTCCTCAGTTCCTTCATCTTCGTAATCATCCAAAAGGTCACAGACTTTATTAAGAACAGCTTCTTTTTCAGAATCACTTTCATACCCAAACTCTTCCTTGTGCTTCTTTTGAAGTCCAGCAAGAAGCAGTTCCGGGAGAAGAGAAATCATCTTCTGAAGGCTTCTCTCTTTTCCATCTGTAATCCCCTGCACCTTGTCCAGCACATCTGTTTTTGTAAGAAGTCCGTATCCAAATACAACCTTATATTCTTTTCCATGTACATTAAAAGTTACCATTTTATAATCCTCCCGACATGTTTTTTAGTTAAGTGTCATTGCACCTGTGGAATCTGCTACTGCTTTTGCGATGTCTAAAGCCTGTGCAAGTTCTTCGGAAACAACTTTTGTATCAAGGCCTTTATACTCTTGAATAATGAGGGACAGCGGAATTGTTGCTGCTTCATTCTGCCCAATGTCAGACAGTGGAATATTTTTTCCGGGGTCTGCGATAACAAAGAATGCATCAGCGAGGTCTGGAAATACAACTTCAAACCAAACTCTAAATCCTTTTGACTTTCCTGTTGCCGCATCAGTCATAAGCTTCTTTAGTGCCGTGATAACATCAGCGTTAAGATTGAAGGTTACATCCCAAGTACCACCAGTATCCTGTCTACCAGATGCATACTGTGTAATGAAGTCTTCGAGTGCGGATACGTCAATCTGTTCTGTATCAAGAGAAATTCCACCAATGGAACTACATCTTTTTAACCAGGTAAATGCAGTTGGCTTTGTTCCTTTAGCGGTTTCAACACCGTAATGAAAAGTTACGCCAAGTGTTGTTAAATCTGCCATTTTGATAGGCTCCTTTCTTTAATTCAAGTTTTATGCACGTAACCCTGTGCCGGGAGATAGCGGATCACCGCCTTTCTACTCTTCTTTGTCTGTTTTCAGTTCTGGTAATCCTGCTACAGATGTAAGCAGTGATAAAAAGCCGGAAAGTAAAGATGCGGATAAAACCATTTTCCAGTCGACACTGCCGATTACAGTTGCGGTTCCAATGGTTGCTATTGCTGTTTGTGCGACTGTTTTTACGGCTCTAATTCCTGCTGCTTTCAGCCAAAGTAATTTATCTGCTTTCATTCGGCATTCTCCTTTCATATTTTTTGGTAAAAAAATAGAAGCATTTCTGCTCCTAATCTAATAAGGTTCCTGTATATATTCGGCTGTATCGGCTTACAAGCTTTTTGATTCCACTGTCACCAAAAAACATAGGCTCCGGTCCGTATGTGCGGTGGAATCCCATGCTCACCATAGCTTTGTGACTTATCTTGTCCAATTCATACAATCTGGTTAATGCTTTGCTACCAGATGTGAAACAATTTACTTGAAATGATGGCATTGTTGCACATTCATCCCCTTCAAGGTCACCTTTCGTAGTTGGATTTCCGAGCATATAAAGCTGTGCATATGCCTTTTTGCCGGAAGCATTTGTTTCACTCCCATCCATGGAATAATTGTCTGCGCCAGTAATCTTAGAAACAGCCGCTCCCCATTTTGAAAAAACTTCCAGTACAGGGGATTCTATTGTGTCCGGCATATCTGTCACCTCACAATAAAAAAATGCACTCACCTTTATAGTGAATGCATTGCATGTTATACTACAATTTAACACTGTAATGATACCATAATTAATTGGTATCATTCAGTATATTATGGTATCTTCTTTAGGAATAGAATACCTCTTTGGCAATTTTGCGGATATTCTGAATGATTTCTACGCTTGCCTTATACATTGGCATTGTAGCTTCTGTACCGTAAGAACGTACCCATTCGCCGGAATCAGAAATATATACCCAGGAATCGTTTTTTCCTTTTCCTTGTCCGTAAGAACCGATTGTATAACCAAATTCTTCTCCTTTTGGATGCGGACTAGAACCGGCTGCCCCATTGTAATGAATACCTGCACCGAATTCTATAAACAAAAGGTCTATTCCTTCACATATTAAATTGGCTTCTGCATAGTCCCCAAAACTGTTAATTTTGATGTAAGTATTGTGGTTCTTATCAGAATCGCCTTGTGCTGCAAAAATATTTTGGTCAATAACTGGAATCCCTAATTCACATAATCTTTTTATGAAAATTTCATTTTTGTTCCTTAAAGATTTTTGATATTTTTTTATTTCATCAATAGCATTCCGGATTGATTTCTGTGATAAGGTACACTTTATTGTCTTACCCATCTTCGTTTCCTCTTTTAGAAATTCCGTATCTGGCAATATTGCCTTTTTGTGTGTCTAAAATCTTCTTTAGTGTGTAGTCTGGTAATACTGTGGGTTCTCCATCTTTGTTCAAAATAAGGTTCCCATCCTCGCTTATTTGTGGGATTCTATCTATCCAAAATATGTCCGCTTCCTGTGGATGGAAATTTCGATTAAAGCTTGTAATGTATCTGTCATAATCTGGCACTATTCCGGCTGCAATTTCTTCTGGTGTTCCGGCTGTAGATGATACAGAAAAAGAGTATAGAACTGGTTTCTCATAAACTTTAATACGGTCTAATCCTTCTGTTTTTTCAGTAATTCGTGACCAATATACTTTTTGCTTTTGACGGACTAATCCTCTCATATTTCCTCTCTTTCTTAAATTTGGTTGCTTAACTAAAGCCCTCTTTAGTTAATTAACTGTATCTCTTAAAAAACTGAATCACTTCAACGTATGCAAGAGGTACATTGTAATGTGTTACCCCACAAAAAGTACTTATTTCATTAACTTTCAATGCGTTTTCATCATTATCTACAGAGTGATGCCCTCCGGTTCCATTCGGCATGGTTCTTAATTCTCCAACACATCCACCATTTTTCAATGACTGAATATATCCTTTGCTCATTTCATACGATACTGCGGTGTCGTCTGGCGCAATAAATATTTTTGTTGGGACAATGCAATATCTATTTTGCGTTGCCATTTTCTTGCCTTGCGCATTATAATCTCCGCTAATAGGGTATTCGACCATTTCTGATGCAGAAATGCCAATTACTCCTCTCCAAGCTGGATTGTGACCCAACAGCTTATAAGCATTATCACGAATATACTGCTTATACTCGTCTGTTTTTTTATATAATCTCTCTGTTGCTTTATCGTATGGTGTATCAAGCACCCCATTACTGTCAACCGAAAAGCCTAAATCGTCTGCATTATTTTTTCTTTCATTTGGATAATATCCCAATCCGTCACAAAGCATATCAAGCTCCGGGGCTAGTGGACAACAAGCCTTGATATGCAAATCGTTTTCGTAACACATATTAATAGCTTGCAACCCCCCAAGAGATTTTGAAATGACGTAAATTCTGTTTATATCTATGTTGTAATTTGCACAAGCCCATTTGATACCTTGCTTAATTGCAGCCATATTAGTGGGATTCCCCCACTGACAACTACCTGTAGTAGTATACTTAGATGTATTGCCATTGATATCAATGATAGCAAATCCTTCATCTTGCAAATACTGAATATAATCCATATAATACTTTGAAAATTCCGTATCATTTCTATCAAGATAATCACCACTTCCATGTGCAAAATAAATAAGTGGTACTTTATCTCCTACCGATGAATAATTTGGAGGCAACCTTAATAATGCTCCAGTATAATATGGTTTTGTGTCCACTTCAACATTTGAACCGTCATAATCCAAACCTTTATTCCCATAAAATTGAAAAGTGAAAGGCAATGTATCGTATCCATCTCTTTCATTATATGAGAAATCAATTTCCCTTAAATTTTCAAATTTAATACTACCAGTCCAGTTTGTGTTATGGTCAGATGCAAATTTTACATAACGCGTTCTTGCATCTATAAGATACGAGGAATTGTTTGTCAAAACTGTATTTTTGATAAACTCTTTATTGGTGTTATACTCATAACAAAGTAAGCTTCCCTCAAAAGATGGAGTATAAGTTGTATCAACATTGACTTTAATAAATTTCGGTGTGACTTTTTTATAAGTAGACCTTTCATATTTTCCAGAATCATCAAGTGTACCAAAATCAAGAATTGTTTTCAGTGACAATACACAACTTTCTGACAGATTATCATTAATATCTGCAATAGTAGCCAACTCGGTTTTTGCTACAATATTGAAATAACGAGAATCAATGTTAACAGTTTTTGTTGTAAATCTTACATATATAGAATCAGATGGAATTTTTAAGTAACTATTGTTCTTGATATCGACCCTTCTTAAGAACGTTCGATTTGCATCATACAGATACATATACATGACAGCACTGGCGTTATTAACAGTATATTTTCCGCCGTTAATAAGTTTATAATAAATATATCCTGTTGCCGAAAATAATGGGTCATTAATTTCAGTTCCATTGTCGTCCAGTGTTTTTTCAGAAACAAACAAAGTCAAAACATCGGTTGTTATCGAAAGTTCTGGAGTAATATTTGCAATCGAATCGAATCTATCATTTAATTCTTCATTGCTAACAATTTTATATTTGATGTAAAATTTATTTTCATTTGATAACTTTGAATTTAATCTTACATATCTTGTTTCAGCATTTAATTGAATCAAGGAGTTTTCGGAATACTTCTTTATCGAAATGAATGTATTGTCTTGTTTATATTGTGCGATATACACGGAAACGCCACTTTCCATAATAACAATATAATTCTTTGACACATATTTGACATCAATTAAATCTGTTACTCCATAAGTTGAACTTGGCGCAATGGAACCATCATCAGATATATCACCACTTTTCATAGCAAAAGTATTTCTTTTTTCTTTAGCGGCTATATCATCTAAATCTTCCTTTAGCGAACCAATAGCTTCTCCCGTTGCTTTTGCTTCTGCAAGCCCACCTTCTATAGTCAATGTAGTGTCTGGCTGTGATACACTCTGGATGTCTTTAATAGCTTGTTCTTTTGCGGAATTTACATTTTGAATAGCTTCCGCAGATGTGTTTTTAGTAAGCTCCAAAAGCTGATTTATAACATCTTTTTCTTCCTGTCCTATCTGTGGTTGATCAATCTCGATACCCTCTAGCACTGGTACTTCCGCTATTGCGGTATTCCATTCAACACTAATATTTGAATCGGAATCCGTTTTAACAGCGCAAACAATAAAACGTACCGTTCCCATATACCTTGCTGCATTTCTTCCAATAAGCCAAGAAAAAGTTACATTTTCGCCATCTACAGCTACATCATCACAAATGTATTGGTCTTTGATGGAAACATTAAAATCCACACTGCTTACGTTTTCGAAGTTAATTCTGACTGAAAATTTGGATAAATCAAGATTATCTCCTACAATTTTGGGACATGAAAATTTAATACGTTCTGCATTTTTGTCAGATTGTACCCCACCAACTACGATTGTAGAGGGCACGAAAATAACCCTTGTCTTAGCATCAATTGTGCATATATCGGATTCTTCAGAAAGCAAATTAACATCTTCTTTTGTGCTCATAAGTAAATCAAGTGCTGTTGCCATGTTCTACCCCCTCTGTGATACTTTGGTTTTACCAGTAGTTATAATGTATTTTCCGTTATCTTTTACGCCAGTGACAGATACAGAAAAATAATCCCAAGTAAGGGATTCTGGCGGAATTTCACATTGATTGTTTTTCAGTATTACTGGGTATTCTCTTTCCATTCTCCAAAATGAAGCAGCTGTTTTACATCCGTTCCACTCTGGTGAAAAGATAAACAATGCTTTAAGATATCCAGTCGTGCCCTTTACCAGTCCAGAGAAATCACACTTGGGATCTGGATAAATTCTTTGATTATTTACAATAAATCTTAATACTCTCATGCAATCATCCTTTCTGCTCCAACAGGTGCTACATATGTGAATTGGTTTCCCAAAATATCTCTGGCTGTTCCAATCACGAAATGGCCGTAGTCTGCCAGAATATTGCATACAAATTCCTCTGCATCCACCCAGTATCGTTTCTTGACCATGCGATGAAGTTCTGGTAATAGACCATAACTGAACATTACGCAATGCCCTAATTCGTGGATAAATACACGGTTCAGAAGTTCTCCATGCAGGTTGTTTGCAATCGAAATAACACCAGTAGAATAATCAGATACAGCAAGTGTTCTATTTCCTGTACGGTCAATCAAAACATTATCATTGGGAGAAACAAAGCGCACTCTCCATAAGTCCCCATTCATATAGAATTGTTTCAGCATGGTTTCTCACCATCCTTTCTACGAAAAAAGCCCCTGCCGCACTACTGCAACAAGGGCTTAATCAATATTGTAATCATGTCATCTGCTGAACTAAACGGCTCAGGTCAGTTTTCATCTGCTGTCTGAGCGCTGCATCTGCATCCGACCACATTTCCGTAAGGTTACGAATAATATCTGATGTGTATTCTTTCATGGAATCATCCATTTTTCTCTTGGATTCAGAATCCTTAGAATCATGATAGTGTCTACGATTCTCATCGTATCTATCATAGGATTCGCCATATCTGGACTTCTTCCAATTCATATTCATACCATCATTTTCCATATCACTACGATCTGGATGATATCCCATGCGGTACATATTGCGCTCAAACTCTGGATTGTTTAAATACTCATCCATCCAGTCATCATCCTGCATATACAGATACGGTCTATAGCCTTTTCTGGTTCCCCTACCTTTTGGAGCGAAACGCCCATTTGAATAGCGGTAACGGTCATATCCCATGCGTCCAAGATACTTTTCTTCCTGTTCGCATTCATCCATAGCTTCCACAATGCGATAATCTTTATCAGCGCAAATCGCACATTTTACTGCTTCCATGCAGTCTTTCAGATCGTCCCAATCTTGAGCACTGAGATTATCAAAGCCATGTGTTTTGGCTTTTTCCATAGCCCATTTTCCCATTTCCATTGCAACTTTATGCATTACAGTGCCCCCTTTCTAACAGCCTGCGTAACAGGTGCTTCTGTCGTTGGGGCTGTACCATTAATTGCTTTCAAATTGTTGCTCGGACTACAAGCCGGATTTCCTAACATCTTGAATACTCCGCCAGTTGCACTTGTAGCTACTCTAGTTGCGTACTTCGTTCTGGTTCTTATTCCACAAGCCGTAATCTGTGCACAGCAACGATTTTCTAGCGGATACAAAGTTGTTCCTGTTCCTATCTGAATCATTACCGGAGCAGTAATTGTAGTGGCTTCTGGTATACTTTGTGCAACAACAATACAATATTTCTCTCCATTGTTGTAACTGCCTGCTGGGAGTGTGATTACAAGATTACCTCCTGTAAACGCAACAGCTTGGCTTATTACAAGACGGTTGCAGAGCTTACAAACATTTTTACAACTCATATTTCTACCTCTCAATCAAAATAAGAGGTGAGCCGCAACCCACCTCTTAGAATTTAGTCAACCTCTAAGGGTGAGTTACTTAGCAACAACCGTTACCATATGTATTACATCCTGCGTATGCATATGGAGCTGGAACCTGGAATGCAGGAATCGGAGCAGGATTGATTGCATTGATTAACTGCTGTGTCTGAGAAGCCATTGCAGTTGTAAGCAATGCAGACTGGCGATCCTGGGAAGCAGCACGTTTCAGATCAGAATTCTCTGCCTGTAATGTTGCAATCTTATCGTTAGTCAGGAAGTCAAGGATTGCTCTTGTGTTGCTGTTCTGGTTTTCCAGAAGATCTCTTGTGTTGTTGTTCATTGTGTTCTGGAGAGCACAAGTGTTGGTAGCAAGGTTGTAGTTGATACCCTGTATAGCTTCTCTTGTTTCACAACAGCAGCTTGCAAGTTGAGACTGTAAAGCATTTGTATTCTGCATACCGGCTACAGTATCAGCATTGATTGCCTGCTGAACGCCATTAAAACCTTGAAGCATTCCGACGTTCACGCCGTTGAAACCGCTCTGCATGGTATTGTTAAGCGCATATGTGCTATCACAAATGCCCTGCTGAATACCTCTGATACCATTCTGAATATCATTCAGAGCAAAGCCCTCGTTGATATCCGCTCTGGTAGCCCATCCTTGGAAACCTGCACCATTTGTACCGTTTCCACCATTGCCGCCCCAGCCGCCAAAGCCGCCGAAACCGCCCCAGCCAAAGATAAGCAATATTATAATCCACCATGCCCAGCCACCGCCAAAGCCATAGCCTTCATCGGCACGGTTATTAGAGCCGCTTAATACAGCGACATCGCTTGCTGATAATCCACCATTCATCATAGTGATTACCTCCTTATTGATTTTTGTAATTTATACAAAATCAAAAGACCGCGGCTCTTTTAATTATTGTAGCGAATTTATTTTATTCCAAACTGGTTCTTAACCTGCGACAGTATATCGTCTGGATTAATATTTCTTTCTTTACAAAGATTTCTTGCAAGTTTTTCAATTCCTGCATTATCACCTTTTTCCATCATGTTAATTGCATTGTCAATTACAGGATTATTTCCAGATTGCTGTTTCATCATATTGATTATGGCTTGTTGAGGATTCCCTCCACCACGTATCATCTGCATAAGTTGCATTGGATTCATCATCTCTGTTTACCTCCATTCTGCTTGGGTTCCGGTGTTCCAGACATTTGTGTCGGGAACATACTCTTTATTTCGGAAATCTCAGAACAAACATCGTTTCGAAGCTGATTAAACATAGCTTCTATGTCAATCGGTTTTTCTTCTGCCTTTGGTTGCTGTTGTTCTTCCGGATTTATAAGTCGATAAACAAAAATTCTACTTCTTCCATCTGCCTGTAATTGTTTTCTATATATTTCTGTACCGTCAGTTTTTGGATAATAAACAGGGCTTCCAGACATATCTACATCTTTTGCCTTTACAGTATCAATGCCATCAACCATCTGTCCTTGCAACATGGGGATTTGTGGCACTTGTGGCATTGGTTGTTGAATTTGTGCCTGTCCGTATGGCATTGCCTGCTGATAACTATTCTGCAATTGTGCTAATCTATCTTGATACGGCTGTATTTGTTGAAATGGTTGCGCAAAATACGGATTACCATACTGCATATCTCAAACCTCCCTTGTTTTTATAACTATATTTTACAATAATAAGAGGTTGATTAACACGCCATGATAACGCCATAAATACGCCATTTTCTATGAATACAAAGAAAAGCCCCGACAATACATCGGGGCAACTTTCATAATTTTCTTCTTTAATTTTCTGTTTATGCGGTCTACGGTTCTCGTGCTGTAGCCCATGATTTCTGAAGCTTCTGCAAGCGTTTTTTCTTCATAAACACGCAATCGGAATAACTCCTTTTCTCTGGAATCAAATCCAGCTTCACGCAAATAGAAGATTCTTTCATCTTCTGAAAAGTCTTTATAATCATCCATTCCACTGTCCTCCCTGTTAGTGGAATCAATATTTACACCGGGAAAATGCCTTTTAGGGCAAAGCCTAAAACAATACCAATTATGCCAGTTATGACATAAGCAATTATTTTGTCCTGTAACTTTCCTGGCTTTTCCATGAGTGATTTTAAATTGTCGTTCATTTCGTCAACTGTATCCTTAATGTGTCCCAGGTCATTGTTGTATAAAGCAATTTTCTGTTCCAGCACATTGATACGTTCAAAAAAAACTCCATCCCTTTTGGAATGCTTTTCTTTCATCTCATGGACGGCACTTTCCAATTCTTTTAAGCGGTGTTCGTTGACGCACTCGTGTTCACATCCCATCGCTATTCCTTTCCATCACTCCCATTTTTAAGATATTGCTTCTACCCACCTAATTTGAAGCACCCCTGCGATACGTGGGAGGATTGACGTATCACGCACACACCATCTTAGAATCCGATAAATGGAAAAACACCATGATTTACATAGATTTCAGTTTCGGAATCCCAGCTTCTATTCACAGAGGATTCGGAATGTGATCCTTGGAACTCAGCTCCCTGCTTTACTAGAAAGAAAAGAGCCAAATCAAATATGCAGTCATAGCATTTCTCCATATCGGAATTTATTTTCTCATCACTGTAAGATGAAGGATAATTCCTTTTCTTCTTAAATGAACGAATAGCCCTCTTTGCTGAAAGAGGAATCATCCTCGCAGTTTCTTCATCATCTTCAAGATAATTTGTCAAGTCCTCTATAAGCTGTTCGTCCATTTAATCACCTACCTTTGCTGAGATAAAATCTCTGATATTATTCCAGCCTTATTAGTTGCTGCTAGGGCATAGCCGTTATCACTTGCAAGTTGTCTTAACTGAGATACAGTCATATTAGACAACTCGCTTTCTGTATGCTTATGTATTGATTCAACATAAGCACTCGCTACAGATGGTGACTGGCTGTTTTCATCGAGACTATGCCCGGTTATTCCCCCGCCTTGGTACCGATAACGATACCGCCGTTAGCTTTTGGTGCAACAGGAACAAACATACCGGATGCTTTTGTCCATACTGCAACTGGGTCTGGTGTAGCCCACATGGAAAGAGTAACAAAGGAACGATTCTCTTCCTGGATAAACTGTCTGTATTCAAGCTCTTCTGGTGTTACGCCCCAAAGACCGGAGCCAAAGGAACCATTTGCATTTGCTTCATACAGAGTAAACACATCTTCTTTGAAGTATCTTCCTGTTTTCAGAGTTCCGTCTGCTTTTCTGTAACGATATTTTTCATCACAGCGATCAATTGTAATTCCGTACTCCTGCATGAGAAGGTTCGCAAGCTCCTGTTTCGTCAGAAGACGTTTGTTTGCAGCTCCAAGAACTGCGGTCTGCATTGCAGTATTATTTCTCATGTAATTAATCATTTTAAGAGAAGTAAGAGCTTTGTTTACCACATATCCGTTATCTTCTGCAATGGCTACCATTTTTGAGATATCGCCCATGATATCTGCGTCTGGCTTAGACCAATCAGTAAGTGTTACTTTTGCATCAGATGTAACGCCGTAATCAATGCTCATATCCACATGATTTTCCTTGATTTTTACAATACCAGTGGAAAGGAACTGGCCTTTCATTACATTCGCCCTTGCGACTACGCCCTCAAAAAGATTGGCTGCATCGTCAAATACAAATTTTTTGAGATTATTGTCATCTGGAACACCATTTTCAATAGCTTGCTGTAATCTCTCAGACTGATTGATTTTTCTCTTGATGAAAAGCTTCTCGGTCAATACCTTTTCAAAGCCAGGTCTGGAACCGATTTCTGCTTCGGTATCAAGTGCGTGAACAAAAGCTACCTCTGGCAGTCGCTGTCCAGCCATAAGTCTGTAATACTCTGCTTTCAGATACTGGGTTTTTGTATCCGGGAAAATGGTACCGAGGATGCCGGGTCTTTTTACATCAAAACTCTGGGAGAAATTAAGTCTCTCTTCCTCTGTGATTGTTTCTAATACATTAAATGGCATTTGTCATACCTCCTTAAAATACTGGGTCTTCTGTGACTACAAAAACAATTCCGGATTTTTCAAGCTCTGTTTTTGCAGTAGTGTCAACTGTTACTGGAAGTCTCTTTTCGAGAACACGGCCTGCAACAATCACAGAAATTGGTCTCTTAGCATCATCTGTCATATCAACATCTTCAAATACAATTCCGATTGCACCTGTCGCATTTGTTGGATATACAGAACCTGCTTTGATAATTTTCTTAGTTCCAACTGTTTCAGCATTTGTCTGATCTGCTGTGTAGGTTTTAAGTACAAGTCCGACCTCGGATTCAAGAATATTTGGAGTGGACTCATACTGCTCTGTTTTCATAAAAGCCATTATTTATATCTCCTTTACTTAAATATTTACAGGGGCGTTATCGTCCGCTGATTTAGTTTCCTGGTTCATTTTTGCTGAGTAAGCTTTTGCAAATTCAGCAGCATCGCTTTTTACTGTAGCTTTGCTGCCACTACCGCCGCCAGGATTCGGAGTGTTTTCCAATGCTTCCTTCTCCCAAGCTGCTTTTGCAGTATCAAGTGTTGCTTTATTTTCTGCGGAAATTCCATCAACAAAGGTCTGGGATTCTTTAAGAGCATCATCCGCATTCATGTTGGAAAAAGCTTTGATCGCTCCGGCGTAAGCATCCCCTTTCATTCCTGCATTAGCAAAAATGGAAGTAATCTTTCCAACAAGGGCTTCTCTCTGGGACGTTGCAAGTGCAGATTCGAGGTCAGAAATCCTCTTCTCATTTGCAGCTTTTTCTTTCTGGCGTTCCAGTTCTGCTTTCTCGGCTTCCGTCATGTTCTGCTGTTTGAGTTCTTCAAGCTCTTTTTCCAGTGCTTCCGCTTTTTCTGCATCCTCTTTCATCTTCTGGGCTTTTGCTTTTTCTCTAGCCACATCAGAATTAGACTGATTCAGAAATGCTGTAATCTGCTCGTCAGTTGCTTCTGGAAAAATCTTTTTAACATCTTCTCTTGTCATTGAAATCTCCTTTCTTCCAGTCCAATACGCTTTTTCAACACGGTTCGCTCCGCACATGGTCTGTACCCGATTTACGCTCACGGGCTGTTGCAATTTATTTGATTTTGGGTATTAAAAAAGAAGCCTTAGATTTCTCTAAAACTCCTTAAATAATCGAAATTTGGTTCATTCTTCGTTAGATGGAGAATTTGCCATTGGTTCTGTTTTGGACGGATTTTGAAACTTTCCGTCAAGTAATTGCTGTGCTTTCTGCATTTCCGCTTCCGGGTCTGCCAGTTCCGGGTAAATAGTTCCCAGATACGGTAAACTCATTTCGTAGACTTTCTGCGGATCACTAAATAAACCGCAAGTAATCAGTGCAATAAGCGGATGAATTTTATTTTTAAACAGATAATCAAGTGCCTGTGCTTTTACAAGCATATTGTCTGTTGGGTTTCTGGTTATCTTTACATCAAAATCTCGGGTTGAGATATTAACATCATTTGATGTACCACGGATAATATTCAGAATAATTCTGGCAGATTCCTTTTCAGCTTCCTTGGTGAATGCTTCTACCAATTTTGCATCTCTCTCTGCGAAATCCCATCCATTACGAAGGTATACGGCATTTCCTGTATCCCCTCCGCTATTGCTTTGTCGGTTTGGCATTGCTTCCACAATCAGCATGTTATTGTAGATATCATCCTTTGCAACCTGGCTCTCTGATTGATTCAATTCAGCGGTCATCAGTTCAACATCCGACTGACAGCCATTTCCAGTATCTTTAACAGAGATAGCACCAAGTTTTACCATTTTCAAAAACTCGTTTTCGTCTACCTCGCAGTTTTTAAATTTCATAAAGGCTTGTACGAACTGTTCCACACCATTTAATCTATCAGACTGATATTTGTTAATTGCATCAAATAAGGTGATTGCAATTTCAACATCTGAAAGTCTGTCGTGATTATTCGGGCATTCAACAATAGGAATTCCGCCAAAACCATTGATGCCGTAGTTAGTTACTTTTCCATTCTTGATTTCAAAAAACTGGTTCTTTGAATAGCACAAATAATATTGCTGTTCATCTTCATCTTTTAAAATCTGCACGGAAAGCATTGGTTTCCCATTTCTCTGTGAGTATACAATGTAACAATCACCTGGATATGGAATGAAGATTCTAAACGGTGGTAAATCTCCGTTTTTTTTCCAGTCCTCTTCTTTCAGAATAGCCTTATAAGAAGTTCCTGTTGCGCTCTGGTATATTGCCCTTTGGATGTTTCTTGCATCTGCATTGGCTTCATCCAGATAATCATTTAAAAGGTCAACTTGCTCATTTATTTTTTCGTCTGCATTTTTCTTTTTGCATACATATTGGATTGGTTCCCCGCAAATCTGTCCAGCTTTAAACTTCACGGTTTCAAATGCGTGATTTTCAACCACTCTGTTATTAACTTCTGGACGGACTATTTTATTTCGGTATAATATCGGCTGATCGCCTTTCATGTACCGATACAAGTAATCAATCAATGTTCGGTTTCTATTATGTATGCCAATTGTATCTGATACTACTTTTACTACATTTTGTGGAGTGATTCGGTCAACACCTGTGTAGGCTACTTTTCGCCCGAACTCACCTCGGCATAAATCTACAAAATTCATTGTATTTCTCACGAGCCAAACCATCCTTTCTGCAAAATAAAAAGCACTGGATGTTTTAATCCAATGCTCTACTTTATATTTTACACATATTAAAAGTATATTTCAGTATACTTCGGTATCATCTTTCGAAACCTTTTATCTTTTTTATTTCTGCTATGGCTTTTAAATGCTTTTTTTTAATGTGAATCTCTGAATAACCCATCTCATCTGCGATACGAACCAATGATTTGTACTCAACATAATGCTTAAATAGTATGTTGTACAGCAACGGGTCTTCAACCTGTTCTATGGTTCGGACTATTTCTTGTCTTTTTTGTAAAAATTCAGATATCATTTCTGAAATCTCTTCTCGCAGATCAAATATCTTCGCAATCATATCTCCCATCGGATCACGTTTTACAGAAGTTTGTACCTTTTCTCCAACAGGGATTGCAGATACACTTGTGGAAAGAGAACTGAGCTGTTCTTCTTCGATAAGCTTGTTTTTGATTCTGTTATCATAATTTTCAATCTGGCGTAAATATTGAGTTGCAGTCATCATATTCTATCTCCTTCCCCACATAAAATTTTTGGTTGCTTTTACTTCTGCAAATCTTTTGCCGGCAAGCGTTATTGCAAGCTGCGTAACTCCATCGGCAGCGTCATCATGTTCATTATCGCCAATATATACGAATGTAGTTAATTCATCCATAGCCTTTTGATACTGTTTATCTTGATATTTCGGAGCCAAAAATATAAAATTTTGCTTAACATCCCCGGAATATTGATTTATTTTTTCTTTTTTTGCTTGTTTTGAAGGTGCTTTTGTACTTGTCGTGCTGCAAGCGTATTTATGTTCTTTCAAGCGTTCGTTTACATAATAGGCATACATATCTCCACCATTATTTGCTTCAAAATTAATGGATTGAATATTATTTCCCATGATTCTTCCAACAACTAATGGCAATGTTCCTTCTTTTGGCGCTGTGCTAAAAATCCAGTCATATATATACACATCTCCATTTTCGTATTCTGCACCCACTGGCATTGATAAGCTATCGCCACCACCCCACGCAACATCGCAAGCAGAAACATTTTTAACAAATCCACCTTCTGGAAGAACGCCGTTATAATATCTCAATTCGTCAGCTGCAAACACAATTCCTTCACGCAAGAAGGGCTTTTGCTGATATTTGGCTTCCCATTCGTTAGCGTCTAACCTAGCTTTCATATCAACATAATATTTTGTTGAAAATCCAACGCCATACTCATAATCGAAATTGGATTCACCATCATCGTTCAAAGCTGGAATTTTTCTAAACCGATACATTGGATTATCCCGATTTAGCTTCTCGATTTTTCCAAGAGGGTCATATAAATTCCATCTGGTTCCAACCATAAGTTCTCTTGCGCCATCAATCTTACGGTCAACCATCTTATTCAAATATTCTTGATATGTATTTTCTAATCGAGTAGGGCTTAATGAATGTTGCCTATCTCTTACAAGGTCATCCACGTACAAATACCCATCAGAAGAAATATCAACGGCACCCGTCCAAGTTCCTTCAATACCACGGCAAGTCATTGTTGCAAATCTGTCTGGCTTGTCCAGGTTTATTTCAAAATCATCAGCACTCTGTTTTTGAAGTTTCGATTGCGGAAAAATTTCACTGTAGTTGTATTCCTGTGTATTAATGAGGTTAAGAAGTTCTCCGTAAAATCCTTTTGCCAGTTTTCCAGAATGACCGCCCATGGCACTATGGCTATTCGGTCTTTTTCCCATTATCCATGACATAAAGAAAATACACATAGTGGATTTTCCAACACGGCTTGGAAGTGATAAACCGTAAAACTCTATCTTTCTTTCTTCCAAATCTTGTAGGTCTTTGGCTACCACATGCAGTGTTTTTTTTCGTGGAATATAAAATTTCTTGCTGTCCGGTCTATTTTTTTCCATATAAAGCAAGTAACTTTCAAATAAATGTGGCGCTTCCAGTAGCAAATACTGCCAGTAGATATCGTCAAAATTACCACTTCCAGTTAATGCAGCACACTTCTCTGCCATGTTATGTGAGTATTGACTTACTTTCATAGCCATTTTCCGTGCTTCTTGATTCTTGTTGAAAGGAAGGTCAATATTCATATTTAAGAGCAAATCAAGGCAATCTTTTTGATTTTGATAGATTGTCATGTCGCTACTGATAATCTGATTTAGGACTGTCCGATACCATTCAAGCGAACCTTCTGTAATTTTTCCCATAAAAATAGAGCCAGACCTCCTTTCTTTTTAGGATTTAGTCTGGCTCTCATGTGGCTCTCTTGACTTTTCTTTTTGTTTTTTGTATTCTAAATATTTTTCAAAACTATATTTTTCACAATATCTACAATTTTCTAATCCATCTGGTTATGGATGTATACACGGAATGTTTCTTAATTTGAACCATACAATTTAATCACTTAACTTTCTGCAAATTTCAATAAAATCTGGCTTACTAAGTTCTTTCAGCTTGTCAGCATATTTTGGAAATTCATGTGTATATATCGGATGACCTAAAAGTTTTTCTGCGTATTCGTATGCAAGTTTTCGGTCATCCCCTGTAAGCATACAAATTCCTGTATAGGTTTCAATTACTACGGCTTCTTGTTTTGTCATACATATCCTTTCTTGATAAAATCATCTTTTTAATTCTGAAAAAATATTTTCAATTACTTTCCACTCTGCGAATACTGCCATAAACAGTAATGGTACTGCCGAAAATCCCCAATGATTTTCAACCATTATTTGAATTGTGGCTATCAAATAATCTGCTACCCACTTGAATATAATAAAATTCGCAATTATCCAACATATTTTTCTTGCCTTCTTCACTCAATAGACCTCCATTTATTTCCACGGTATATTATCATTTTCGTGTTCCAAAAAGAAATCAACCTTGTCAACATATCCTTTAGCTATCAGTTTTTTTACACAATCATCAACTCTTACAGGAGATGTATACCTTGTAAATTCATTTGAATATACAGTCTTGGCTGTAATATTTCCGCATATTTTGCATTTTTTTACAATATAAGCATTTATATGAGTACCATTTCCGTAATCTATTCTGTCATAGCATTTCCCAATTTCCTCATATAGGTGGGAACATTTTTCTTTAAACCAATTCATACATTCACCTCACTGGAATCCCTAATTGTTTGTAGGTAAATACGGCAGTGTACTTCTTCCCACATTTGTAGCAAGTTTCTGTAATGGTGCAAGTCTTTTCTTTATCATTGCATTTCGATTCTGTATCCGAACTTTTGAACTTGCATCCACCTGTCAAAATACATTTAATCCGTTTTGTGTTCATACATTCACCTCGAACTCTTTCTTACAGTTGCTACCCTTGCATTTTAACTTCAAGTGCTGAATCTTCGTGTTTGGGCTAATCAGAAGTGCTTTCTTCTCGCAAAAAGGGCAACAGGCGTATTTCGTTCCGCTGATATTCCGTATCAGCGCCTGTCCATTCCACGGTTCGGGTGGGTTCATGTATTCAGAAAAATCTATTCCTTCGGATTCTAATGCTGATTTAATGCTCATTAAAAATCTCCTTAAATTTCTTCCTATTAAAACCATTGTCTTGGTTTCCCCAATACGGATATTGGTGTAAGCTTTTTATCGTATACTCGCATGGATGTACTTTTGCAAAGTCGACAATTTCTTTGGCAGGTGCCTACTGTACTTGTGTTCTCCATTCTGGACAACCTTTTGTTTTTTCTTGATCCATTAATTTTCCTCCGCTTCGGAATCCCATGTATTTTACGGAAATTGTTCTGGTTTATTCGATTTGGGGCAACTAGTGTCCAAAATAGTTCATCACTTAATTTACATTTAAGTTCAATACTTAACGGCTTGCCTATGCTACAAAGTGTACCGTCCTCATTTCTGTGAAGAATACCATCTTCGATAACAGTATCATCCGAAATTAAAATCTCTGGTATTTCTTCAATCACTTCACCATTACATGTAAAGAAATGCTTTAATTCTTCCTTTTCGCCCATATCAGCACATTCCTTTGTTTTTCCTTAAATTAGCGTATCGGTCAACCAATGTGTCAACAGTAACAGTTAACTCGTTGATTCTAATACAGTCATCCTGGTGGCGTTGTTCATACCATTCTATAGATGGATGACCAGTATCTACATTTTCAATTCCATCAATCGGAATCTTCCAGTTATCATTTTCAAGAAGCTTTTGGTTAAGTGTCTCCGATAAAGCTTTATAGTCCAGGATTATATGCTGTTTTTTCTCGCATTCATCAGCCAAACGAACAACTTCATTTTTCAACTGTTCTTCTGTCCAATTTGCCATATCCTCAAATTTCATATTTACCACCTCTGTCTTCGAAAATTGTCTCTTCCAAGCATAAATTTTTCGGCTGAAAAATTATCCTCTACATCAATATGTGCTTCACGGTCTTGCAACTCATATCCGTTTGGGGTTAATTCAAGTTTTGCAGTATATTCAGCGCCGCAATTGGTGCATTGCCATGTCACATTTAAAAAGAGTCCTTTTTCTATAAAAGGGTTTGTGAAATCGGCATTTTCACATTTCAATATTCCACCGCAAACAGGGCAATTGCGTTTATCAAGTAAATTTAGCATTCAAATTCCCTCCTCTCCCTGTGCTTCATCTGACAGGCAATCATTTTAGCTATGTTTTCACGTTCCTGTTTTATTCCATGCCCTTGCCGGAATAACTCACATTCAAGAATATTTCCGCAGTGTGAGCATTCATCTTTTATTTCTTTACAACATACTTCAATCATTTTCATCACCACAGTAATTTAATAAGTAATTTGCAATTTTTCTAAGATCATTTTTCCCATACAGACGAATTCCATCTTTCAATTCTCTGTCAATCAGCCAATCAGCTAACTTTATTGGTTGTGTAGGTGGTTCATCTTTGGATTTTTCTATCTTAAAATCATCGATTAAACCACCTCTATTTATAAGTTCAAAAAGTTCACTCATCGGTACTATGCCTCCTTGTTTTCTGTCTTCTTTTCCCTCACAAAACTCGCAACAGCACTCTGGTTCCGTAAAGTCTGCACAATATTCGCTATCACCATTGAAACAAACCCATGTGAAGTCATCATGTCTTCTGCAATTCTTGCAACATTTTTCTTTCATAAATTACCTCGATTTAGAAAAATCCAGTGTGCCGACTTGAACGGCATAAATCTCCCAACGAGAAACACTGGAACTTTAGGGGGAAATGCAACTTCTGGCAATGGCAATTTGCCAGATAGAAACAACAGGAATCGAACCTGTGTCACATGATATTGAGTATCATTGCTCTACCACTGAGCTATGTTTCTTTTTTCATCATAAAACGCTAAACTAGATGATTTTTTTAGAATCCCCGACTATCACTCCTCACGGGCATTGGTCTTATCTCTCTAAAAAGTTTTTGCACAAGATCGCTAGTGAGTTGCGTCTATATGCCTGCACGAATGCACACAAACGCATCCGCATTTATGTGCAAGAACTAACAATAGCTATGCTAAAGTAAGATATCCTATCTACACCTGGTAGATGGAATTGCAGGAGACGGATTCGAACCGCCGTTCTCAAGGATATGAGCCTTGCGAGATTCCACTTCTCTATCCTGCCGGAACCCGGAAAAACCGGGTTAGCAATAGGTTTATCGTGTTATGCTTTCCACTATCTACAAGTTTTAGTGCTGTAGATTCACTGGATATTTTTATGCGTCTTTGGACGGTATCTCTTGAAAACTCCTTTTATTAACGTGCGCTGCGTTAATATTTTTAACTCCGAGATATACCAGCCGGGAAATCAGATCCATTTAGGCTACGCCGTATCGCACATAAATTTACCTAATCCACACGCTCAACTGGAAGTTTTTTCCACCCATATTACGGATGAATGGCATTTAGAAGAAATGGAAGCTCTGGGATTCGAACCCAGGACTTACGGCTTATGAGGCCGTTGCTCTTACCGCTGAACTAAGCTTCCTGAGATACCAGAAATAAGCCCGCCATAGATTTATTTCTGGCACTGTTGCAGTTCTTGACCGCCAACCGCAACAAAGGTTTTCTGAAACGCTTTTAGATTTCAGAAGGTCTTCCGGGACATTTGAAGCCCCTTTAATCAGCCCCGTTGGGCTAGAAGACTGAAGCGAAAGTTGTATGAAAAAAGAAAATTTTGCAATATTTATCATATTGCAAACGGGGCTAGTCGGATTCGAACCGACAAATATAGGAACCAAAATCCTATGCCTTACCATTTGGCGATAGCCCATCAACCCCGGCGCACCATTAAGACCGGGGAAGTCGTGATATTAAGCTAAACAAGTATATAAAATAAGAGTTTCCGCTACTCTGGATGCCTCGACTTATCACTTTCATAGGCATTCCCGAGCCTACATGGATTAAGCCGAAGTGGTGCTTTTATGAATTTAACCCTTTCGATTAACTCAATCGGGATAATTCCAATTGGAATTGGTAAATACATTTGTCACCTCGTGCAAATTAAGAAAATATTCAGTGCAAAACATATTTCTAAGCAAATGCAGAATAAAATCTGTATTACGCTTGTCTTTCCTTCTTCGTCCAGTATAGCCAAAGTACCGGCAAGAACCAGAACGAAAAATGCAAGATTTAAAGCTGTTCCGATTACATCAAGTGCATTCATTGTCTTTTTCCTCCCCAATTAAGAAATCCAGAATCTTTTCTGCAATCTCTTCTTCTGGCTCAAATGGCATTCCACAGTAATTGTAGGATTCTAAAGCCGATTTTAGGCTTGATTTGAAGCCATTGTAAATTTCTCCATGTTGCAGTAATTCGTGCCTTAAAACTGAAATTGCATCAGTAATTGATTGAGAATTGACACTGATTTGTGCCAAGCACTCCATCTCAATGTCTGGAACAGCCATCATTTTAAATTCAACCACTGGTATTTCATCTACTGCGGTATGAAAATTTACTGATTTCACTCTTGGAACTTCATTTCCATCAATAAAGCATTTTGTACCAAGCCAATCATAAGGGTTGGGGTTTGTGATTTTCACTATCGGCATCTTTGTACCCCTTTCTTTTAGTTTCACAGTAGAGAAGAAGGTGTTTCGCAATCTCTTCCAACTGTAGAATGTCGTATTTTGGAATTTCCCATGTTTTATGCTCCAATAACGGAGACAGTGGAATTTTCTCAGTCGGTAGTTCGTTAGTTACTGTGGCATTGATAAGCATAGAGGCTACATCAATGGGAGATTCGGGAATACTATCCTTGTTATCACTTATTGGTGCGTATAGCATGGATAACTTTTTCCATTCTCCGTTTTCCTTTGAAAATACTTCTCCGTTTTGTACTTTAAGTAATCCAGTAGCACATCTTGGAATATACTCTTCTTTTTCACACGAACGAACATCATTCCCGATACTGTATAAAAAACAATTCATTATCCTTCTTCCACCTCCCCAAAATATTTCTTGTAAAGGTCAATGTCTTTCCTTCCCAATAATATCTTTATATTTTCTTTGTCTTCAACTTGCAAAGAGCCATAAGCAATATGTACCCACGTTGTTATTGTATTTTCTTCTTGGTTCTCTTCTCTATAGCCATTGATAACTGTAAATGCTGAAAACCAATTTCCCATCTGCACATATTCCACTCGAATGAACAACTATATTGTCTTTCCTTATGCGTTTGGTATCTGCATTCGGGAATTTCTTTTCGTATTCTTCTGGAACTGAAACGCCTTTTTTATTTTTTGAGAAAAATTTAATCACGTCTTTTCCTCCCGAAATATTCATCAACTGCCTGTCTTACAATGTCCGATACACTCCTGTCCGTCCGGTTCTTCTCTTCCAGGAGTCTTTTTTTCTGTTTTTCGGAAAATCGGATGCGGATGGATTCGGATTGTGGGTTTGGTTTCATAAGCACTTACCTCAACTTACAATTTCAATTGGATATCCTAAATATGCTTCCAACTCTGAAACAGTCAGTTTACGTGGTTTCTTTATTTCAACATCAACACGCTGTATGATGTTGTCTGTTGTCTTTGCGATTGCCTTTCCAGTATAACTTTCAAGCTCTTCGTTTGCATATACATTCAAATGTTCATATCCATATGCCCGGCACCATCTTGCAGCTGAATCAGTAATTTTTTTAAGTTCTTCCAGTTCATTACCGAATATCTCTGAGTATCTGATAGCATTGTTTAGATCACTCGTACATACAGGGACAAGAGCCACAACATGTTTATACGGACTCCCGATAAAACGAAAGTATCTATGTGATTCCATTGCTTTTTCACCTTTTGGCAAGTTAAATCCTTGAGCTATTGCTTTTTTAAGCAACTGTTCTGATTCAACATTATTGTCTGTAACGATGCACTTATTCGTAAAATCAATCATCTTTATCCCCCTCCAAGAGTTTATATAGAGTGCTCCTTGAAACTCCTATAGTCTCAGCAAATTGTGCTTTTGTTATTTCTCCCATTTGCCAACTTCGTTTGGTTTCTTTGAAAAGTTCCTTATCTATCTCTTTTTTGGCACGGCCTTTATATTTGCCTTGCGTTTTTGCTATTTCAATACCTTCTTTTTGACGCTGCCGAGTGTTTTCTCTCTCTCTTTGGGCTACATATGAAAAAAGCTGCAATACAATGTCTGTAATTAAGGTTCCTGTTAAGTCTTTATCCTGGCATGTGTTAAGAAGTGGCATGTCCTGTACGATAATATCGGCTCCGATTTCTTTTGTGATACATCTCCACTGTTCAACAATTTCATTGTAGTTTCTTCCAAGACGGTCAATTGAATGGATTACCAGAATGTCACCTTTTTGAAGAGAAGCAATCATTTTCTGGTACTCTGGACGATTGAAGTCTTTCCCAGATTTTTTATCCATATAAATTCTTTCAACACCATCTGCTTTCATTGCTTCAATTTGTCTCGCTTCATTTTGCTCTACTGTTGAAACTCTTACATATCCTACTTTCATATATACACGCTCCTGTTTCTTTATAAAACAATTATACACTATAATGTGTGTGTTTTCAATAGCAAATTACACGTTTAAGTGAATTTTAATTGATTTTTATAACATTTGCGTTTATTATGTAAGTAGGAGGTGTTTATATGGTATCTCAAAAAATTAAACAAATAATGAAAATGAAAAAAATTACAAATATTCAAGTTGCTGAACATCTAGGAACTTCACCACAAGCACTAGCTAACAAGTTTTCCAGAGAAACGCTTTCTGCATATGAGCTTATAGCCATCCTTGACTTTCTTGGTTGTCAAATTTCTGTTGAAGCATTTCCAGATATCATAGTAAAATTTAATAGCAATGATCTGAAAAGAGAGCCTTAATGGTTCTCTTTTTTATGCTCTAATTAATCCCTGTCCCTCTTCTCTGCTATCCTGTCTATGATCTGAATAATTTCTTGTTTCTGAGCTTCTGACAATTCTTTTCTGAGCTTCCTGCTGAAATTACCATCATTGATATGTAACACCTCTGCGATCTGCCATAAGCGAACGCCTTTTGACTTTGCGTAATTCTTGATATCTTGATTCATGTTTTACACTTTCCTTTCTTGGTGTTGCCTTATTTAGTGTTAGCAGAGAAACAGTTAAGGATTACTGCTTTCGTGTTGCAATCACTATCATTGCTGTATAAGGAGAGCTTTTTTTATTTTTTCGATGGTTGAGGTGGTGACTACCGCTGACTAGGGCTTTATATATACCCCCTCCCCGATATCCATGACGGACGCTACCAGGGAAGCCCGCCGCCCCATGGGTTCCCGCTTCCCTGGTTTAACGCTGACCTTTAAGGGCCTGCGGCAGTAATCAAGGGAATGCTATGCAAAATCTATTGTAATATTGCACAAAAAACAGTGTTTTATAAAATGTCTTTTTAGGGTGTACCCTATTTGCACATTGCGTATTACTAGATATAGAATCCGTTTCTTCGCAATCACAACATATAGTGTTTTTACTGTTATAGTTCCGGTTTTTCCATCTCTGGAAGTTGTAAAGCGGCTTTGTGCTTCTCTGCGATCTGCTGCGCGGTCTGCTGTGGTACTCCGTATTGCTGCGCGGCTTGTACTGGTGCAGTTTCTGCCATTCCATAGGCGGCTTTTGCAACAAATATCAAATTCGCATTTGTTCCGGTCTGATTATGTAATCTATTGATTGCGCAGTTTTTACAAATATCAAACCATTTTTTAGCCGTGTCACCATGTGACGAGTTTGTTCTATACACTCCATTCATCCAGTCAGTAAACGTTGTACGATTAATCCCAACTAAAAAGCTAAATACTTCTAGGGTTGGTAATACATGATATTTACTGCATAATCTCACATAAGTATTAAACATTTTATCTAATAGCTCTATATTGTCATTACTTGGCTTTTGTATATGATCTGCAATATAAAAAATCATATCTACAAAGCTTTCTGATACTTCTTTCTTATAGTTTTCGTTATCTGGTGATATACATAATACAGTATTTATATATTCATCAGCATATATATTAATATTATCTAAATAGATATCTACGTCTTGTACATTTACTGTATTATCTTTCATGTTATCACCTCACTTTAACACGTTAATTCACAAATAAAAAAAGAGAATGTCACCAGGTAAAGCTTATTCCCGGAAGTTTTCCGGGTGTTCGGGTACATTCTCTAAAACTTAAAACTTAAATAAAATATTCTGTTTTCTTTGTTGCTGATACCTTAGCACAGTTTTTAATATCTTGTCAAATTTAATTTTGCATAAAATAAAACCATTTATTTTGTCAATAATTAATAAATTATAATTAGGGCATTGTATTATAATCTTTATTTATATTTATATCTTATATATTATTATACGGTACTGTATAGCATATCTTTTAATAAACTCTTGCCTTAGGAATCTATGGAGGGGTAAAAGATATATTATATATAATACATTTAGACATAATAAAAACCAGACCATTACCGGACTTTAATGCCTGGCTGATCTGGCTTGTTAACTGCTACTTTATTCTGTTCAGGTGCAAACGATTTCACAATAACCACCCCTCCATGAGTTCCCGCGACCATCGTTGATAATAACGTTACTGTAAGTTTTCCAGAAAGTCAAGCCAAAAATAAAAAAACATTTTTCTTGACAAAAATTAAAAACCTGTGCTATTAATATCTTAACAGCTTCGGCGGTGGGGCTGTTAACCCATCGATTGTCGTTACGCCGCCACAAATAAGCATATTAAAAGCCCCGGGATAATTTCCTAGGGCCTTATTTTTATTCTTCCTCTTCTTCTTCCTCTAACCATATTTGACACTGCTTGCCGTCCTCTTCGTAGCTGATAGCTTCACCAGCTTCCAGGCGTTCCCGCCAGTCCTCCGGGTAATTCTCCGGTCTGTAAATACAGTTTCCCGGAAGGAATTGATTTCCGCGCATTTCATTTACTTTCATATTTTTCCTCCTGATCTGCTCCCTATCTGGGGCTGTGCTTGTTTTCTTTAACTGTCTTTATTATACATTATTTATTAATGTATGTCAATATCTTTTCTTCAAAATCTTTTGTGGTTTCATCTGGCAGATATTCCAATAAATAACCAGGTTGGCATTCCAATATAGTACATATTTTATTTAGTGTATCTTGCGTGACAAGTCGATCATTGCGCAGCTGTTGCAGTTGGCTTTC
>ERZ773138.982-NODE-982-length-30060-cov-7.699550_pt1 | contig 30060 bp, 19 predicted proteins | sample MGYA00511114_ERZ773138 | MGnify/ENA primary metagenome ERZ773138 (study PRJEB29015, sample SAMEA2737805) | human gut metagenome | biome: human gut; feature: human-associated habitat; material: faeces | place: China | collected 2012 ...
CAGTTGGTTAGAGCAACCGGCTCATAACCGGTCGGTCCTGGGTTCGAGTCCCCGAAGGTCCACTTGTTCTACTCGTTATGGCCTGGTGGCTCAGCTGGTTAGAGCGCCGCCCTGTCACGGCGGAGGTCGTGGGTTCGAACCCCATCCGGGTCGCTTACAACTGCATAAGCGTTGTTCAAATTTGCCGGCATGGCGGAACTGGCAGACGCACAGGACTTAAAATCCTGCGGGACTAATCTCCCGTACCGGTTCGATTCCGGTTGCCGGCATATAACTTAAACGGTGGAAACCTTGTAGAATCAAGGGTTCCACCGTTTTTTGTTGCTCGAAAATCGTCTAGGTGTGCAAAAGGTGTGCAGAAATTACTTATTCTTTGCAAGAAAACAGGAGAAACGATCGGATAATAAAGTGAAGATATCTTCAGACTGATACGGGGGGTGAAATAAATTATTACGCAAAAGAATTTTGTAGAGAAATTAAAAAGACAAAATGAAAAGGCTCTGGAGTATGTCATCCGTGAATATGGCGGCTATGTGAAAGCTGCGGTGAATCATAACCTTGCGGGACTTCCAGAGGAAATGGAAGAGTGCATGGACGATGTCTTTCTGGATGTGTGGGAGCATATTGAGCGGTTTGATGCGGCAAAGGGAAGTTTCAGAAACTGGATTATTTCCATTGCGCGGTTCCGTTCGATTGATTATCTGCGCAGATACAGCCGGACATGTATGGAAGAGGATGTATCGAATTACGAGAGCAAGTTAGCGAGAAACGACCGAATTGATACGCTGGAACAGGAAATATCCACGGAGACAGAAAAGCTTCTGGAAGGACTGAAGGAAGAAGAGCGTCAGATATTGTTACGCTATTATGCAGAGGAAGATGATGTGGATGTATTGGCGAAGGAATATGGTGTGTCCAGCTCTACGATTTACAGCAAAGTTTCCAGAGCAAAGAAGAAAGTGCGAAAAAATCATGGAAGATTGGAGGAACATGTATGATGGAGATATACGAGGTTTTAAATCAGGTTCATTCAGAGGAAGAATATATGGAATTTCCAGAGATGGAAACAGCTGCATGTATCCGGAGGGTACGGACGAAGCTTCATGACAATCGAAAAAAACATGTATGGCGGACAATTGCGGCGGCTCTGATTGGAGGAGTGGTATTATCCGGGGGAATTGCTTACGCAAACTCAGAAGGCTTGCTAGATAAATTCTTCCATAATGAGCAGACGGAAGAAGTGCCAGAACAGTACGTGGAACGGGAATATATTGAAGAGGATTATCCGAATGGATTGAAGGTTATTACAAATGCAGAGACGAAATTGACATTTGAGATTGAGAAGGCGATCACAACCGGCGATATGGTGGATGTGATCTGGACTGTGACCTACCCGGATTATGACGCAGAAATGTATGATGTGGATTTCCGGATGCGAGGGGGCGACCTCTATTACGGAGATCAGAAACTGGAAGAGACATCGTCTCTGATTCTCGGAGAAGAAAGTGATCTGAAAGAAAATCAGCGGATGTACGACAGCATTTACCTGATTCCGGATGGCATGGAGCTCGAGGAGGGGGATGTGCTTACAATGAAATTTGATGGTTTAAATGGTGAGACGACGCACATTGATAAAAACGATCCAAAATACGCAGACCGGGATGAGGCGGATCTGGAGGCACTGTATTCCGATACTGTTTTGATTGAGGAAGCAGACTGGACACTGGAATTCGCATTGCAGGAAAGCAAATTTGAACCGGGCACGCTGGATTGCAGCAATTCTGCGAAGATTGTGGAAGCAACGTTAAGTGAACGGATGCTGAAATTTACAAGTGTTGGAGATTTCTCTCTGCATGAGTACATCAAAATCAAGATGAAAGATGGAACGTATATTGGAGGATTTGATTTTGAGGCAGGAGGATCGCAGGATTACGATCAGGAACGGCAACAGATCGACTTTGTAATAGAGTTTACTATGCCGATTGATATCTCACAGGTGGAGCTGGTTGTGATTGGAAACGAGCGACTTCCAATGAAAGAATAAATGAATATAAAAAGACAGAAAGACCGCGGATCGAATGAGCGGTCTTTCGTGTTCTTATGATTGAATCCTGACGCAAAAAGTGGTAAAATATAAATAGTATTTTTGTTACAGGAGGTTTCGGTATATGGAACACAAAAAGGTTAATTTTTTACATTCTGTGCGTCTGAAGATGTTATTGGCGATGGCATTTTTTGCTTTCGTAACGGGAGGATTTGCTTGCGCACTGTTTATTTCTTCTACGAAAGAGGAAATCGGTTCAGTCACACGTGGATATATGCGTGATCTTTCCAGAGCTTATGGCGTTATGCTGGACAATGAGCTGGACACGGATGGTGATGACGCGCTTTCCGGCGAGCATCTGGCTTCGATACTTGCAGGCGTTCAGGTGGAAGGAGTCGAAAGCAGCTACATATATGTAGTCAGCGGCGATGGTACGATGTTGTATCATCCAACTGCAGATAAGATCGGCAAGCCTGTGGAGAACAAGGCGGTCAGTGATGCGGTTGCCAAGATTGCCAAAGGTGAGAAGGTTGAAAATGAAGTTGTTAAATATGAATTTAAGGGTGCAGACAAGTATGCCGGTATCTATGTGAATGATACACAGGATTTTATCATGGTAGTAACTGCCGATTATGACGATGTATTCAGCAGTATCCGGAAGGTAGAAGGAAAAATCGGAATTATCGTATTACTTGAGCTGTTGATTGTTGCAACGATCGGATCTGTATTTGCGCATATTATTGTCAAGCCTATGAATGAGGTTTCTGAACTGACGGTGAAGGTCGGAGATATGGATCTGACGAAGAATGAGATTCAGACCAGACTGGCAAACCGTAGGGATGAGATCGGACGCATGGGACGAAGCCTTGACTATCTGACACAGTCTTTGAAGGGTGTGGTAGAGAATATCAAGGAGAAGAGCGCGCAGGTCATGGACGCTGCTAATGTACTGGACTCAGATGCCACGGAGACATCGACGACGATGGAACAGGTGGAACAGGCGGTCAATGATATTGCGGAAGGTGCAACGACACAGGCAGGTGAGACACAGCGCGCAGAAGAGCATGTTGTGGAGATGGGCAACATGGTGCAGGAGACGAGCGACGAGGTGGAGAAGCTGCTTGCATTTGCACAGGAGATGCAGGAATGTACTTCGCAGGCTTCCGACATTTTGCAGGCATTAGAGAAGGTCAATGCACGTGCTGAGGAGCATATTGACATAATTGCGGAACAGACGAATACAACGAATGAAGCAGCCATGAAGATTAGTGAGGCAACACATCTGATCACATCCATTGCGGAGGAGACGAATCTGCTTGCATTAAATGCCAGTATTGAGGCGGCGAGAGCCGGTGAGCAGGGCAAGGGCTTTGGTGTTGTTGCAAGTGAAATCCAGAAGCTTGCGGAGCAGACAAATGAGTCAGCGACGCATATCGAAGAAATCGTACAGGAACTGCTGCGTGATGCAGAAAAGGCAGTGGAGACGATGTATGGCGTGAAGGAAATCATGCATACACAGAGTGACCATGTGGAACAGACGGAGAGCGCATTTGAACAGGTACAGTCAGGGGTTGAACAGTCAATCGAAGGAATCAACCGCATTTCGGAGCATACAACCCGACTGAATGATGCAAGAGAAAAGGTTGTAGGAATCGTGCAGAACCTGACATCCATTGCAGAGGCAAATGCAGCCGGAACCGAGCAGACATCTGCATCCGCAACAGAGGTTGGTGCAATCATGGAAGATATTTCCGGCAAATCAACAGCGATGCGTCAGGCAGCGCAGGAACTGGATGACGGTATGAATATATTCAAATTATAAATCGACAAGGAGGAACGCAATGTATTTTGAAAAATCAAAAGGCTTCCCTGCTGATTTCTTATGGGGCAGTGCATCTGCTGCATATCAGGTAGAGGGTGCCTGGAATGAAGATGGAAAGGGAATGTCAAACTGGGACAAGTTTGTACGTATTCCGGGTAAGACTTTCCAGGGTACAACCGGTGACAAGGCGGTTGATCATTATCATATGTATAAAGAGGATGTCAGGCTGATGGCAGAGATGGGGCTTAAAACCTATCGTTTTTCCATCGCGTGGTCACGTATTATCCCGGATGGAAATGGTGAGGTGAATGAGAAAGGCTTGAAGTTCTACGATGATTTGATCAATGAGCTTTTGGCAAATAACATTGTTCCTATGGTTACAGTCTATCATTGGGATATGCCACAGGCACTGGAAGACCAGTATCATGGTTGGGAAAGCCGCCAGATTGTAGATGACTTTGTTCGCTATGCAACAATCTTGTTTGAGCATTTTGGCGATCGTGTAAAGCATTGGATCATCATGAATGAGCAGAATGTATTTACCGGTCTGGGCTGGATGGGAGGTATGCACCCACCAGGAAAGATCGATGAGGAGAAGCTGTTCTATCAGGTAAATCATCATGCATTTATGGCACATGCTAAGAGTGTACTTGCTTTGAAGAAATTACATCCGGAAGCATTGGTTGGATCTTCATTTGCATATGGACCATCTTACGCGATTGACTGTCATCCGGAAAATGCGATGGCAAAAGCAGATTATGATGATCTGAAGAACTATTACTGGATGGATGTATACGCATATGGTAGATATCCGCGCGCTGCAATGGCATATCTGGAAAGTAGAGATGTTGCTCCACAGATGGAAGCGGGAGATGCAGAAATCCTGAAGGAAGCTGCAGCCAAGGTTGATTTTATGGGTGTAAATTATTATCAGACTACGGTTGTAGAATACAACCCAATCGATGGTGTTGGCGCATCGCACGAGATGAATACGACCGGAAAGAAGGGAACTGCAAAGGTACAGGGCGTGCCTGGACTCTTCAAGAATCCTTCCAATCAGTTCCTTCCTACTACAGATTGGGATTGGACGATCGATCCGATGGGCATCCGTATGTGCTGCCGTGAGATTACTTCCCGTTATGATCTCCCAATCGTGATTTCAGAAAACGGACTGGGTGCGTTCGATAAGTTCGAGGATGGAAAGATTCATGATCCATATCGTATCGATTACCTGAAGCGTCATATCGAAGAGCTTAAAAAAGCTTGCGATGATGGCTGCCGCGTACTTGCTTACTGTACATGGTCTTATACCGACCTGCTGAGCTGGCTGAATGGTTACCAGAAGCGGTACGGATTTGTCTATGTTGACCGCGAGGAGGACGAAAACAGCGGAACACTCAACCGCTACAAGAAGGACTCCTTCGACTGGTATAAGCATGTGATCGAGACAAACGGCGAGGAACTGTAAGAACCACGCGATCTGCGACAAAATCAAGAAGAGTAATTCAAAGACTGCAACGTATCTGCGTTGCAGTCTTTTTGCGTGCCAATGTTCCCGTACTTGCATATAGTATATTAGAAACTTCGACCAGATATTTCGCAATGTGAGTTGGGTATATGTATTATTCATAAGCAGACCATTGGAGCATGTCTGCGATGAAAATACATATATCCAACGGAAGTTGCGATAAAATTCGAGGTTTCAAAAAAATATTTGGAGGGAACAATATGGCACGTGTGTTTATTGGCGTAGGACATGGTGGCACCGATCCCGGTGCCGTCGGCTATCTCGTGGAGAAGGACGTGAATCTGAAGATGGCGAGAGCCTGCTACGATTACCTGCAGGCAAGGGGCATTGACACCCGCATTTCACGAACGGGGGATGTGACCGATAAGCTGGTATCAAAGATCGACCGCTGTAATGCATTTGCACCGGATATCGCGCTGGATATCCACAATAACGCTGGTGGTGGGGATGGCTTCGAGATCTTCCACAGTGTAGTCGGCGGCAAAGGAAAGGAACTTGCACAGAACATTGAGAAAGAAGTTGTGAAGATCGGGCAGAACAGTCGGGGCTTGAAGACGAAGAAGAATTCTTATGGACGCGACTATTTCGGATTTATCCGGAGTACGATATGTCCGGCGGTCATCTGCGAGGGTGTATTTGTAGATAACAAAGCGGATGCGGCGCAGGCAGATACCGATGCAGAATGCCGCGCATTTGGTGAGGCGTATGCCCGTGGAATCCTTGCAACACTCGGAATTGCGGATACGGCTGGGAAGACAGACACAACAAGCAAACCAAATGGTGCATCTGGAACGAAGACACCTGCACCGGCTACTGGAAACACAAGTGGTTATAAGGTGAAGGTAACGGCGAGCGGCTTGAATATCCGCAAGGATGCGGGAGTTGCACATACAGTAACCGGGGTAATCCGTGACAAGGGCGTGTACACGATCGTGGCTGAAAAGACAGTATCCGGGCAGAAATGGGGAAAACTGAAAAGTGGTGCTGGATGGATTTGTCTCGCCTACACGAAAAAAGTGTAACACTTGACAATTAAAATCAAAAATAATATTTCACAAAGGATTCTCAAGTTGCGAAATAAGTGGTATAATGTACAGCATATGGCGGTCAGAGGAAATTCTGCGTGCCTGAATTAGGAGGATTACAAAAATGGAAAAAAGAGAGTTGGTATATTATCGACTGGATAAGATTGACGGTAAAATCTTAGATATCCTGCAGGGAAATGCAAGAGCATCTTTGAAGGAAATTGCAGAGCAGGTATTTCTGTCTCCGACAGCCGTTGGCGCACGTATTGACCGTATGTTGCAGGAGGGAGTGCTGGAAGGATTTACAACGAGACTGAACCCAGAAGCCATGGGACATTATATCAAAGCATTTATCAATCTGGAGGTACAGCCGGAACAGCGTGAAGAGTTCAACGAGTACATTGACGGCGTATTGAATGTCGTAGAATGTAACTGCGTGACAGGCGATTTCTCTATGCTGATCGAGGTTCGTTTCCCAACAACAACCGAGCTGGATCATTTCGTAGGCGAGTTGCAGAAGTTTGGTAAGACAAAGACACAGATTGTATTCTCAACATGCGTGAAGCACAGATGCCGGTACTGGAAGGTGGATGGCAGAGATTTTGAGTCTCATGCCAAGGCATCAGAAAATCCGGAATCTGAGAAAATAGATAAATAGACGAATAGACAAAGGATTTTTAAGTGAAAAAAAATTTCACGAAAGATTCTAAAGTTTTTTCTTTACATTTGTTTGTTTTAGTATTATAATGTGCCTATCGGTTGAAAGATGCCGAAATATTTAATTCCTAGGGGGAAATTTACTATGTCATATGTTGACGAGGTACTCGAGGTAGTACGAAAGAAAAATGCAGATCAGCCAGAATTTTTACAGGCAGTAACAGAAGTACTTGAGTCTCTTAGACCATGTATCGATGCGAACGAGGAATTATACAAGAAGAATGCAATTCTTGAGAGAATTACAGAGCCAGACAGACAGCTCATGTTCCGTGTTCCATGGGTAGATGACAATGGTCAGGTTCAGGTAAATAGAGGTTTCCGTGTACAGTTTAACAATGCAATCGGACCTTACAAGGGTGGTATTAGACTTCACCCATCAGTAAACCTTGGTATCATCAAGTTCTTAGGTTTTGAGCAGGTATTAAAGAACTCACTTACAACACTTCCAATCGGTGGTGGTAAGGGTGGTTCTGACTTTGATCCAAAGGGCAAGTCAGACCGTGAGATCATGGCATTCTGCCAGAGCTTTATGACAGAGCTTTGCAAATATATCGGTGCTGATGTCGATGTACCTGCCGGTGACATCGGAACAGGCGCAAGAGAGATCGGCTTCATGTTCGGTCAGTACAAGAGAATCCGTGGAATGTTCGAAGGCGTTCTTACAGGTAAGGGACTTACATATGGTGGTTCACTTGCTCGTACAGAAGCTACAGGATATGGTTTATTATACCTTACAAGTGCACTTCTGAAGGATCACGATATCGATATTGTTGGCAAGACTTGTGCAGTATCCGGTGCTGGTAACGTAGCAATCTACGCAATCCAGAAGGCACATCAGCTTGGTGCTAAGTGTGTAACATGTTCTGATTCTACAGGTTGGATCTACGATCCAGAAGGAATCGACGTTGACCTTCTGAAGGAGGTTAAGGAAGTTAAGAGAGCACGTCTTACAGAGTACGCTGCAGCTCGTCCATCTGCTCAGTATCATGAGAAGAAGAACGCAGATGATCATGGTGTATGGTCTGTCAAGTGTGACCTTGCTCTTCCATGTGCAACTCAGAATGAGTTGAACCTTGACGATGCTAAGATGCTTGTAGCAAACGGCGTTATCTCTGTAACAGAGGGTGCTAACATGCCTACAACATTGGAAGCTACAAAGTACCTTCAGGAGAATGGTGTTCTCTTCGTAGGTGGTAAGGCTGCAAATGCAGGTGGTGTTGCTACTTCTGCACTTGAGATGAGCCAGAACTCTGAGAGACTTTCTTGGACATTTGAGGAAGTTGATGGAAAGCTTAAGGGAATCATGGAGACAATCTACGCTAACATTTCTGATGCTGCTAAGAGATACAATGCAACCGTTGGCGGAAACGCTGACTATGTAGCCGGTGCTAACATCGCTGGTTTCGAGAAGGTTGTAAACGCTATGCTCGCACAGGGTGTTTGCTAATTCCTAGAAAACTCTATAAGAACTTTTCAGGGGCTGCCTTTTGGGGCAGCCTTTTTTTGCGCGTAAAATGCTGGAAGTAAACTATTCGTTTCGAAATATTATTGAAATTCGTGAAAGTAATATTAATAAATATTTGTAAATAATAAATTTCATTGAAAAAAAGAATAAGAATAAGTATACTACAATAAAAAAGAAAAAAATAAATTTGACATTATAGAACATATGTTCTATAATTTGATTAAAAAGAAGAAAAGAGGGCGATGTATGAGCGAAGAGTTATATCAACACGATTCATTGGAAAATATGATAAGTATAGGGGAGTATAAATATCTAAATATAGGTCGCACAAGTTTTTTGGATTTAAAAAATAAAAACATTATTTCGAATTCGATAAAAGAAGAATATTTAAACAAGGAAGTAGATGGACTGATATTATCAGGTAAGCTTATGCCTTACAAAATAGAAATGATTATAGAAAATAAGGAACCGGATGAACTAAAGAAAACACGTATTGTAGAAAAAGCACGCAAACAGGTGACAGAGTATTGTTATGCGGCTGGCTGTAGATTGGCATGTGTAACCGATGGTAATACGTATGTTACATATTTGATTAATTCAAAAGAGGAATTGCATTCATATGAATATTTGTTCGGTGAGGATAGGGTAACATGCAATCCAATAAAATATGAAAACAATAATATCGTAAAAATGGAGGATATAAAAACAAATAAAGAAGCCCAATTTTTACTTTCTCAGATAATAAAAAGTATAGATGAGACATCTTCCGTATTAAAATTGGGAAAGGTAATTGCAAATCCGACAGAACTTGCAAGAAAGGTATGGCAATCTATTTGGTTGGCCACGGGGGATGATCCGAAATCGTGTTTAATGACATTTACAGAAATATTTATGTATAAGTATTTATCAGATTTAGATATTATACATTATACAGATGATGGGATTGATATTTCGTTTGAGTCTACTTTAGACAAGGGTGAAAAAAATTGCTTAAAATTCTATACAAAAAATGTACGAGCATATATAAAGAAGATATTTCCACCATCGGATGAGGATAATACAACTATTATAAATGGTTTAAGCTTAAAAACAGATAGAAATCAGGATGAACTTTTTCATAAAATTTTAAATGAGTTTAAAGAGTTTGGAAGTTTAAAGGGGGTTTCGGTAGAATTTAAATCAAGTCTTTTCGAAGAGTTTCTGAAGGGATCAAATGGAATTAAATTGATGGCTCAATTTTTTTCTCCTAGAAACATTGTTAGAGCGATGGTGGATATGGCAGAAGTTAATGAGATGGCAGAGGGACAAAGCATATGCGATCCGGCTTGTGGGGTTGGAGGATTTATTCAAGAGGCTATTATAAAAAGATGTATAAAAGAAGAATTTTCTCTGGATAAAGAATTTTCGTCTGCGTTACAGTATTGTGGACAAGATATGGATCAACATACTATTATACTCGCGAAAGCTTCATTGACTGTTTTATTGTCAGATTACATATCAAAATATCGAGATGATGTTGAAAAAATAGCTGATTATATAAATGAAACATTTAAAAGCGTGCATAAATCAACAGTTGGTTCATTAGGAAATATTCAAGGACAATATGATTTGATATTGAGCAACCCGCCATATGTCCGTAAGGGGTTAAGCGTATATCATGAATTTATAAGAAATAATATTGATTTAACCAAGTATTATGATGTCAAGACATCTAGTAAAGAAGGATTGTTTGTAATTAATATTGTTAAATCTCTTAAACCAGGCGGACGAGCGTTTGTGATTTTACCAGATGGTTTTTTTCATACAAAAAGCGATCGGGAGTTAAGACAATTTGTTATGGATTCCTGCTTTTTGAATGCAATAATTTCATTGCCGGCTAGATCTTTTTATACAACAGCAAAGAAAACATATATTTTGTGTATTACAAAGAAGCGAAAAAAAGAAGAAATTCAAAAACATAGTGTATTTAATTATATTGTAAGAGATGTGGGAGAAAGCTTGGATGCTATAAGAATGAATACAAGTTTGAACGATCTGAATACATTAGTTATTGAATATAGAAAATTTAATGCGTTGAAAGAACAATACCAAGTAGAAAAAGGATACAAGCAAATTTTTTTGAGAAAAATCGAATATTATAGAAACCATGATATGTGGATGTGTGAGGAGTTAATAAATGATGACATAAAGAAAGAACTTGGGATAAAGAAAGAAGATACAATTACCGATTTTGAGGATATTGTGCCAATGTTAGATGAAATGGAAAGGGCGTTTTGTGAAGTAAAAAAAGAAATAGAAGTAATGGAGAAAACGGCTTTTCGTTTTCAATATGAAGAAGTTTCGCTGGGAAAGGAAGAAAAGTTTAAATTTCATACATCAACATTGGGGATGAGACAAAAAGAATATAAGGAGGTAGGAGGTAATGAGAAAGAGATTCCGGTTTATACGGCAGCTGCAAATCCAGTGACATTTTTCGATAAAAATTATTCAGAAAAATTATTAGAGGCATCCGAGGATAATAAATATATTTCAGTGGCAACGGATGGCGATGGAACGGCTGGAACTAATATAATTTTGCATACATCGCCATTTTATATTAATACATCAAGATTAGCAATTGAAATTTTGGATGAAAATATAATGCCCGAATATCTTTATTATTCTATGAAAAATATAAAAAAAATATTTGGCTTTGGATATACAATAAAATGTAATAAAGATAATTTTGTTAAATATTTCAAATTTAGAATACCAACAAATAAAGATGGAAGCTATTCAGTTGATAAACAAAGAACTATAGTAATGGAAATGAAACATAAGGAACAAATATTAGCAAAGATAGTGGAGAATAATGGAATTTTAAAGGATATAAAAGAATATGCGAAATATTTGGCAATAGAAGATAGAGATATAATGGACGAACCTTAAGCTGTATATGTATCAAATATACAGCTTAGGGATTGAAAAAATGTAGATTACATTGAATTAATATTTTGTATATTCAATGTGATTGCGAAAGCCCCTTTGGCTTCGGGCGTGGCGGGGGTAACGCGGAGGTGGGAGCCTAGAAAATTTGGATAAGTGAGGGCAACACTGAATTGCAATGATTTCATTAGAGCGAATGTTGTAGATTTTTAATAGGTACGAATCAATTTATATTGGGAAAACGCCCGGTTACAAGCCGGGCGTTTTGCGATGCCTGTATGAGAAAATTCTCATCAAGAGAATTTTCGAGTTCAACAGTGCCCAATATAAAAGGTTCGTACCTATTAAAAATCTGCACATGCAGTCTTCAGAAATCATGCGATTCAATGTTGCCATGCTTATCCAACTACTTAAACTCTCAATCCCCCGCTGTCAGGGGAAAATCTCTTGTATAATATGCAGAAACCGCATATAATAATAACCAAGTATGCAAACAAAGACTTAAGAGACGAAAACAATTACGTTGTAATATGAGAGACGAGGTGAATCGATTATGTCATATGTAGAATACGAAAAAGCACAGAAATTAGGACTGAAAGCATTTAAAAATGCGGTTTCCAAGGGCGAGAATGAATACCTTCCGGTTTTGGATGAAATATTAGAGGGCGTGGATATCGTGGGCGAGATGTCACTGGGTATCGTTCAGATTCCACTTGACCGTATCGTTGGAACGAGCAATGTCGGAAGAACATACGCATTTGCGAACAACTTCATGCCACTGCTTGATTATAAGACAGAATTTGGTGCCAAATGGTCGGCACTGTGTGACAGCCAGATCGAAGAGGGAATTCGTGATCCGATCAAGGTTTACGAATATATGAATAAATTCTATGTCGTAGAGGGAAATAAGCGTGTATCCGTGATGAAATATTTTGATGCGGTTACAATCCCGGCACAGGTGACACGGAAGATTCCGAAGAAAACGGATGATCTGCAGGTGAAGATCTATTATGAATTCATGGATTTTTACAAGCTGACAGAGATCAACTATATCTGGTTTTCACAGGAAGGATGTTTCCGCCGTCTGTTGGAGCTGACGAGTCCAGATCCTGATGCGGAATGGACAGATGAGCAGAAGCTTGATTTTGGCTCTGCGAACCATCGGTTCTGTGTGTCATTCAAGGCACTTGGCGGCGATAAGCTGCCGCTGACCAACAGCGACACATTGCTGATCTTTATTGACATCTACGGATACGAAGCTGTAAAGAATATGACCGAAGCGGAGATGAAGGAGAAGATCAAGCTCCTGTGGGATGAGTTCCTGATTGAGTCCAAAGGCAGGGAAGTGGAACTGCATATGGAGCCGACGAAGCTCGGACGTAAGAAGCTGATGGATTATTTCCGAAGCTCGACACCGAAGAAGGTGATGGTAGCGTTCGTTTTCAACAAGGATCCACAGGAATCCGAATGGTTGTATGGACACGAGCTTGGACGATTATATTTGGATGAGCATTATCCGGATACGATCAAAACACTGAAGGTGCACAATATCGCATCCGAGGAAGAGGCGATATCGGCGATGGAGGACCTGATCGCGATGGGCGTGTCAATCATTTTCACAACGACACCACAGCTCATCAGTGCGAGCGTGAAGGTGGCGGTCAATCATCCGGAAGCCACGATTATGAACTGCTCACTGAACACGTCTCATAAGGTTATCAGCACCTATTACGCGAGACTTTATGAAGTGAAATTCCTCGCGGGCATGATCGCGGGTGCATTGTCAAAGAATGGAAAGATCGGCTATGTGGCGGACTATCCGATCGTCGGTATGACTGCGAACATCAATGCATTTGCGCTTGGTGCGCGCATGGTGAATCCATATGCGAAGGTCTATCTCGAATGGACGACCGTGAAGGGAAATACGCGGGAGAATGTACTTCGTGAATTCGAGGAAAATGGAATCGAATACATTTCCGATCAGGTTATGATCAAGCCGAATTCACATAACCGCCGGTATGGCTTATATCATATCGAAGGGGATGAAACAATCAACCTCGCATTCCCGCTATATCAGTGGGGCGAATTTTATGCGAAACTGATTGAGAGTGTGGTAAATGGTGCAATCAAGCAGGATGATGCTGTGAAGACAAAGGCAATCAATTATTGGTGGGGCCTTTCTGCAGAGGTCGTTGATATCATTTGTTCGAACAAGGTGCCTGAAGGCACGAAACAGTTAGTCGGAATTATCGGCAAACTGATCCGTGAGAACAGCTTCCATCCGTTCTATGGTGTGCTCCGGGCGCAGGATCATACGATCAAGAACGAGGACGAGGAGATCATGACACCGGAGGAGATCATGTTGATGAACTGGCTGGTGGATAACGTAGAGGGCGAGATTCCAGATGTCGAGGATATGAAGGATGAGGCGAAATCCATTGTCGAGCAGAAGGGTGTCAAGGATGAGGCGAAAGCAGATGCCGAACAAAAAGAGGTAAAGGACGAGGACTAAGATAAATGAAGATTTTGTTACTTGCAGACGAAGAGTCCAAGTATTATTGGGATTATTTTGAGAAAAGTAAATTAGAGGGGATCGATCTGATTATTTCCTGTGGCGATCTGGCTCCGCAGTTCCTGTCTTTCATGGCGACATTTGCGAAGGTGCCAATTCTGTATGTGCATGGCAATCATGATGCCTGCTATGACGAGACGCCACCGGATGGCTGCATCTGTATCGATGATGATGTATATGTGCATGAGGGTGTTCGGATCGCGGGACTTGGTGGAAGTATGTGCTATAATTTCGGGATGTATCAGTTCACCGAGGATGAAATGAAGAAACGTGTGCGCAAGTTGCGAAGGAAGATCAAGAAGGCTGGTGGTCTGGATATTCTGATCACGCATTCACCGGCATTTGAACTGAATGACAGCACGGATCTGCCACACACTGGCTTTCAGGCGTTTTATCAGATTTTGGATGAGTATGAGCCACTGTTGTTTGCACATGGACACGTGCATATCAATTATGGAAGAGATTTCAAACGGATTTCAGAATATAAGAATACAAAAGTTGTCAATGCGTTTGAAAAATACATCATAGAAATCTGAAAAAACTTGTAGGAAAGTAGTATTTTTGGTATAATTCTAACATATGTGTAAAAAATGACACAGATTAACAGAGATTAGGGAGAGGGATACGATGCAGAATAGATATGATAAGTGCCCGAATTGTATGCAAGCCCTTGGACAGGGAGAAGATGTCTGTCCATATTGCGGGTTCGATGTGAGTGGCTATGAAGAAAAGCCAAACTGCTTGCGTCCGTTTACAGTTTTACAGGGGAAATATATGATCGGCCGTGTGATTGGCATGGGCGGTTTTGGGATTACATACATTGGCTGGGATTTGAATCTGCAGACGTATATCGCGATCAAGGAGTATTATCCGGAAAGCTTTGCACAGAGAGATGCGATGACGACAACGATCGTATCAACACTGGATAGTAAGAAAGAAATATATGACAAGGGTTTAAAACGATATGTAGAAGAGGCACGGAATCTCTCGAAGTTCTATCAGTTACAGGGTATCGTATCCGTGAAGGATTTCTTCTATGAAAATGGCACCGGATATATCGTTATGGAATATATCAATGGTGTGGATCTGAAGCATTATCTTAAGGGCATGGGCGGAAAGCTGGATGAAGCGACCGTACTTGCTTTGATGAAACCGGTATTTGAATCTCTGTATGAAGTACATAAAAATGGATTGGTACACCGGGATATCAGCCCGGATAATATCATGGTTGATAACGAAGGCAAGATCAAGCTGATTGATTTTGGTTCGGTACGCGGACAGTCCGCAGAGACTGACAAGACCTATACTGTGATTTTAAAGCATGGTTACGCACCACCAGAGCAGTATTATGCGAAGGGAAAACAGGGACCTTGGACGGATATCTACAGTCTCTGTGCGACGATGTATAAGATGCTCACCGGTGAGGTTCCACCAAACGGCGTGGAACGTATGGAGGAGGACACTTATGTAGATCCTTCGAAGAAAGGCATCTCCGTATCCGAGCGGACAGAGACAGTGCTTCGAAAAGGACTTGCGGTAAAGGCACCGGAACGTTATCAGGATATTGGACAGTTGCTCACAGATCTGTATGGAAGTGGACCGGTTACAGCGGGCAATGCAATGCCGCAGGCAAATCCATATACCGCATCTGGAAACGGAAATAGTTCGATGTCTGCATCGATGCAGTCGATGCATCTGGCACCGGGACAGAACGATACCGCATCTGGAAAAAATAAAAAGAAGATTGGGTTGATCGCAGGGATTGCGGCAGCAGTTGTGGCACTGATTGTAGGGTTGGTTCTGATCCTAGGCGGAGGAAAGAAAAAAGATAACGATGCAACGACGACAGAACAGCCGGCTGAGACAACAGAAGCAGCCAGTGCGACAGATGCGACGACAGAGAACACAACGGAAGCGACGACGGAGACAGATGTAAGTGGTGTAGGCGACTATGTATGGCCGACGGAACTGTCTGATTCATGGAGAGATTATACTGCGAACATCGATGGTACGATCTACCAGTTTCCACTTCCATATTCAGAGTGGAAATCAAAGGGCTGGCAGACAGACAGCGCGACTGTGAAGGTGGCATCGGGTGACTGGGATTATATCACAAGTTATACGGATCGTGCACAGCTGACGGTGATCGTAGCCAATCCGGGTGTCAATGAGGCGGAGATCAATGACTGTTATGTTGTTGGATTCTCATTTAGCTCCAAATCCGGAAAATATAAAGATGACTTTACAATCGAGTTAGCAAATGGAATCAAGCTGTTTGAATCGACAGAGAGTGATATCAAGACTGCATATGGTGCACCGGAATACCGGAGTGAAAATGAGTATTCTGATGGAAGCGGAACTTATGTATCCATTGATTATGCAGGAGATGACGAGAAAGATGGTATGGATTTTGATGTGACACCGGAGAAAAATCTGATCTCCATCCGGTTGATCAATTCCAAAATGCCAGAGGGCGCAACTTCGGTTGCAGATCTGAGTATGGATGCACCGGCAATCAACGATCAGTATGTGGCACCGGGTGGTGCAAGTGCTGACCGATTTGATGGTATTATTACAATTGGAGACAAAAATTATGTACTTCCGGTTCCATTTACGGAACTGGAGAAAGACGGATGGACACTGGATACTTCCGTTTCCGACTATATCGGTGGTAAGAACTACGAGAGCACTTACATGGAGAAAAACGGCGAGAAGCTCAGCATCAAGCTGGAGAACTTCACCGGCAATGCCATTCTGCCAAAGTATGGATATATCTCTGAAATCGGAGTAGAAGCGGATTATTATACAAGTAACATCACGTTCCCAGGCGGTATTTCGATGGGCGATGATGGAAGTAAGATTGAGTCGGTGTATGGCGATCTGGGCGATGATTTCTCTAAGGACGAATATACATATTTCATTTCCTACTATGTATATTACTATGAGGGCGATCATTATATCAGCATAAGTGCTTATGCGGATCCGGATACAGGAAAGATAACAGACTACACTTTTACTATGAGCAAAGAGATCGAATAAGATAGGAGTTGAGGTTATGTCAGATTTGAAATTTGACCAGATACTAGATGAATATGTACGTTTTTGTAATGACTCCGGAAAGATTGACTTAAATCTCTACGAAGAGTACAACGTAAAGCGGGGACTTCGAGACTCCAACGGACGAGGCGTACTGACCGGACTTACAGAAGTGTCCGACGTTATGGGATTTAGCGTTGTGGATGGACACCGTGTGCCAATTCCTGGAGAGCTTTATTTCCAAGGATATGAAGTACAGCAGCTCGTACAGGGCTTCCGCAACAGCCAGTATGGTTTTGAAGAGACGACATATCTGCTTTTGTTTGGTGATCTGCCAAGTCAGGAACAGCTTGACTGTTTCAAGGAGGTGCTTGGTGAGCTTCGCCAGCTGCCAGAGAGCTTCAACCGTGACGTTATCATGAAGGCACCGAGCCGTGACATGATGAATGTCCTGCAGAAGTGTGTTCTGACCTTATATACTTACGATCCAGATCCGAACAATCTGGATATCAAAAATGTACTGATGCAGTGTCTGCAGCTGATCGCACAGTTTCCGGTTATGGCGGCGTACGGTTATCAGGCATACAGACACTATTATCTTGATAAGAGCTTAGTTATCCACAGACCGAAGAAAGAACTTTCAACCGCAGAGAACATCCTGCGTCTGCTTCGTACCGATGGTAAATACACCGCACTGGAAGCAAAGGTTCTGGATGTCTGTCTGGTTATCCATGCGGAGCATGGTGGTGGTAACAACTCAACCTTTACGACACATGTATTGACATCGACAGGAACGGATACGTATTCGACCGTCGCTGCTTCCCTTGGCTCTCTGAAGGGACCGAAGCATGGTGGCGCGAACATCAAGGTACAGCAGATGTTCGATGATATGAAGATGCATGTCAAGGATTGGGAGAACGAGGATGAGATTTCCGAGTATCTGCAGGGACTCCTTGACAAGAAGGGCTTCGACCATTCTGGACTGATCTATGGTATGGGACACGCGGTTTATAGTGAGTCCGATCCAAGAGCGGTAATCCTGAAGAAGTATGCGAAGAAGCTTTCCGAGGAGAAAGGCTTGCAGGATGAGTTTGCACTGTATGACAGAGTTGAGCGTATCGCAGCGAAGCTGATCAGCGAGCATCGCCGTACATTCAAGACGGTTTGCGCGAATGTTGATTTCTACAGCGGATTTGTTTATACAATGTTGAAGCTGCCAATCGAGATCTTTACACCGATCTTTGCAATCTCCCGTATCTCTGGCTGGTCTGCACACCGGATCGAGGAGTTGGTAAATAAGGGCAAGATTATCCGTCCAGCGTACAAATTCGTTGGTCATCACAAAGAATATATTCCAATCGAGAAGCGTGATTGGTAAGAAAATTACGACAGTTTGCATGTACAAAATGTGCAAACTGTCTTTTTTTATCTGTATTTCATGACAAAAACGGGACTTTCATTCTTGCGTTGGAAAGTTGGGTGTGTTAGTATTGCTTGTATAAAATTAGAACGCAATGTATAAGAAAATAGACGAAAGGGACTAAAAGTATATGTGGGTAGCCGATCAGTGGAAAGAATATGAGATTATAGATTGTTCAAAGGGAGAAAAACTGGAACGATGGGGCGATTATATTTTGCTTCGCCCGGACCCGCAGGTGTTGTGGGATCTTCCAAGAAAGAACCCGGCATGGAAAAAGCTGAATGGACATTATCACCGCAGTAACAAGGGCGGTGGAGAATGGGAATTCTTCGATCTGCCGAAGCAGTGGAGCATCAATTACAAAGATCTGACCTTTCATTTGAAACCATTTACCTTCAAACATACTGGACTTTTCCCAGAGCAGGCGGTGAACTGGGACTGGTTTAGTGAGAAGATACGAAATGCAAACCGTGAGATCAAGGTGCTGAATCTGTTTGCCTATACCGGCGGTGCGACACTGGCAGCAGCGAAGGCGGGCGCTAAGGTCACACATGTCGATGCATCAAAGGGTATGGTGACATGGGGCAAGGAAAATGCGGTGGCATCCGGACTTGAAGATGCACCAATCCGCTGGCTGGTTGATGATTGTGTGAAGTTCGTGGAGCGGGAGATCCGCCGTGGCAATCATTATGACGGCATCATCATGGACCCGCCATCTTATGGCAGAGGACCAAAGGGTGAGATCTGGAAGCTGGAGGAGAAAATCCATCCATTTATCGCACTGGCAAGTCAGCTTTTGTCGGATAATCCGTTATTCTTTTTAGTGAATTCATATACAACCGGACTGGCTCCGGCGGTGCTTACTTATATGATTTCTACCGAGGTAGGAAAGAAATTCGGCGGACATGTGGAGTCGCAGGAGATTGGACTTCCGGTGAAAGAGACAGGACTGATCCTTCCTTGTGGCGCGTCAGGACGCTGGAGTGCAGAGTAGTTAGAATGTGATGTAAACAACCATTGTAACGATTCGTTGACATGTACTGTCAACATAGAGAGAAAGAAGGAAAAGACAGATTGCAGGAGACAGAGAAGACAATGGAAGAGAAAACAGAACAGGAAACGGTTCAGGAAACGACGTGTAGCGGACATGAACATGAACATGACAAACCGCGATATGGACGACAGAACAAATCTAAATCCATTTATATCACGAAGATCGCGATTGTTGTATTTACCCTGATCCTGCAGATCCTTTTCTGGGTATTTCTATATGGAATTGCCAAGAACTACATGTTTTACTGGAAAACGCTGGCGATTTTGATTTCGGCGACGGTTGTGCTATATATCGTCAATAAGCCAGAAAACCCCGCGTATAAGCTGACGTGGATTCTGCTTATGATGGTAACGCCGATCTTAGGCGGTGTGCTGTATATCGCGATTGCTGGTAACCGAACCCGTATGAAGTTTATCCGGGATGCGCAGAAGAATCATCTCGATACATTTCAGTATATGCCGAGTGATAAGAGCCGGCAGCGGGAGATCCGGAAGCTGAGTCAGAGTGCGAGTGTGCAGTCGACGTATATTTCCAAGACTGCAGGTTATCCGGTGTATAAGAATACCGCTGTGCGTTATTTCCCGCTTGGCGAGGATAATTTTGCGAAGCTTGTGGAAGAATTAAACAATGCAAATCATTTTATATTTATGGAGTATTTTATCATCAAGCAGGGCGAGATGTGGGATACGATCTTGGAAATCATGGAGCGGAAAGCAAAAGAGGGCGTGGATGTGCGTCTGATCTATGATGATTTTGGATGCTCTATGTGGATTCCTTCCCGATTCATCAAGGATATGAAGGAGAAGGGAATCAAGGTTGCAGCGTTTAACCCGATTGGTCCAGTCTTTAACTTGAGACAGAACAACCGTGACCACCGGAAGATTACGGTCATTGATGGTTATGTCGGATTTACCGGCGGTATCAATCTGGCGGATGAATATATCAACAAGAAATCACGGTTTGGACATTGGAAGGATACCGGTATCATGCTGAAGGGCGAGGCTGTCTGGAACCTGACGCTGATGTTCTTGCAGACATGGTTGATGCTGACCGGCGAGAAAGATGATTATTCGTCGTATTCACCAGAGAAATATCAGGATATGGCATTCTTCTCGGATGGATACATTCAGCCGTATGGCGACACGCCGGTGGATAATGAGATTGTCGGAGAGAATATCTATCTGAACATGATCAACAAGGCAAAGCATTATGTCTATATCACAACACCGTATCTGATTATTGATAATGAGATGGTGACAGCGTTGACACTTGCGGCAAAAAGCGGAATTGATGTGCGCATCATTACGCCGGGTATCCCGGATAAGAAGCTGGTGTATCTGGTAACCCAGTCATATTACTACCAGTTGATCGAAGCAGGAGTGCGGATCTTCCAGTATACGCCGGGCTTTATCCATGCGAAGACTGTCGTTGTGGACGATAAGGTGGCAACGGTCGGTACGATCAACTTCGATTACCGGAGTCTGTATCTGCATTTTGAGTGTGGTGTATGGATGTTTAATTGCAGCTCAATTTATGAGATCAAGGAAGATTATATGGACACACTGGCGAAGTGTGATGAAGTGACAAAGGAGAAGATCCGGGAGACGAGCCGCCTGAAATTGTTCGGACAGAGCCTGCTCCGGTTAGTAGCCCCGTTGATGTAGCTGTGAAGAAAGAAGGAACGTTATGCAGCAAAGAGGAAAAAAAGGAAATACCGACGATCTGCTTGCAGCAAGCTTCAAGGAGCTTCTGTGCAAGGCACCGATGGAGAAGATCACCATCAAGGATATCACAGACAAGGCAGGTGTGATCCGACCGACATTTTACAATCATTTTGCAGACAAATATGCACTGCTTGAATACATTGTACGGCATGATCTGCTCGAACCAATCAAGCCGCTCCTGTTAAACGATATGATACAGGAAGGTTTGACATTGCTTTTTTCAAGCATGCAGAATGAGCGCGCTTTTTATGAGCGGGCGGTGTGTATCGATGGACAGAACTCTTTTGAGAGTATTGCGCGTAGCGAAGTGTCGAAGCTTCTGTTAGAGATTATCGATCAGAAGAAACAGGGCAAAAGCCACAAATACACATGGCTTGATCGTCAGATTATTGCAGAATACTACGCGAACTCGATGTGCTATGTAGCGATTGCGTGGATTAAACGTGATTATATGATCTCGCCGAAGGATCTGTCAGAGGTTTACAAGTATCTGACAAAGTCTTCGATGATGGATGTCTTGAATGAGTTAGTATAGTCTATACATAAAATTTATGAATGTATAGCAAAATAAACACATTTAGATTCATGTATAGAAAACACAAACAAACAACTTGGATTGAATATTCAATATATTCAATCCTTTTTTTATTATAGGGGTGCAATGAAGATGAGAGAATAAAAAGAAGAAAGAAAGGTGGATGACTCGTGATTCATTTTGGTAAATGGGTAGTGAAACACAAAGTACTGATTCTGGTGATAGCAGTCCTGCTTTTGATTCCGTCAGCATTTGGATATTTTCACACTCGTGTAAACTACGACATTTTAAATTATCTTCCGGACGACATCGAGACGATGAAAGGTCAGGAGATCATGGTGGACGAATTTGGTACCGGTGCATTTTCCGTGTGCGTGGTAGAAGGTATGTCAGACAAAGACATATCTGCTATGCGTAAGGAAATGTGCAAGGTCGAGGGAGTCAAGGATGTTTTATGGTATGACTCCTTCATGGACTTGTCCGTTCCGATCGATTTACTTCCGGACAGCATCAAGGATGTATTTGTAAATAAGGATGCAGATTCGACAATCATGTTTGTCTTGTATCCGAATTCCATTTCTGCAGATGAGACAATGGAAGCGATCGAAAGCCTGCGTAAGGTTATGAACAAGCAGTGCTTCCTCTCAGGTATGTCTGCAGTCGTTACAGATACGAAGAACCTCTCCAACAAAGAAACACCGATCTATGTATTGATCGCGGTTATTCTTTCGACGATCGTTCTGGCGCTTGCGATGGATTCCGCTATCATCCCGGTTTTCTTCCTGTTGAGTATAGGTATGGCGATTGTTTATAACTTAGGTACGAACGTGATCAAGGGAGAAATCTCCTACGTGACACAGGCACTGGCGGCGGTTTTGCAGTTAGGCGTTACGATGGATTACTCGATCTTCCTGTGGCACAGCTACGAAGAGAAGCAGCAGGTATATCCGGGTGATAAGAACCGTGCGATGGCACATGCAATTTCCAACACGATTTCATCTGTTGTTGGTAGTTCCATCACAACCGTAGCCGGATTTATCGCACTTTGCTTCATGAGCTTCACACTTGGTATGGATCTTGGTGTGGTTATGGCAAAGGGTGTTGTATTTGGAGTTATCTGTTGTGTAACCGTATTGCCATCTATGGTTTTGATTTTCGACAAGGCAATCGAGAAGACAAAGCATAAGGTTATTTTGCCGGATCTCTCCAGAATATCGAAATGGGTAGTAAATCATTTCTACATATTTATTATCCTGTTCTTTATCCTGATTGGCCCAGCCATTTATGGATATACACATAATACCGTATATTATGATCTGGCAGGTACACTGCCGAAGAGCTTGGAGAGTATCACAGCGAACGACAAGCTGGAAGAACAGTATCACATGGGTGCAACTCACATGGTACTTTTAAATAAGGATACTTCAAGCAAAGATGTTGTGAAGATGACAAAAGAGATGGAACAGGTCGACGGTGTCAATGCGGTACTGAGTCTGGACAGCGTGATCGGAACGACGATTCCAAAGTCTATGCTTCCAAGTGATATCGTAGATGTATTTGAGAGTGGCGACTATAAGATGATGTTGATCATGTCCGAATATGCAGTTGCTTCGGATGAGGTCAATGCACAGTGTGATACATTAAAGAAGATTGTAAAGGAATATGATGAGACTGGTATGCTGATCGGTGAAGCACCTTGTACAAAGGATCTGATTGATATTACCGATGAGGATTTCAAGATGGTTAGTGCGGTATCCATCGGCGTGATCTTCATTATTATCGCAATCGTATTCAAGTCTATTACGCTTCCAATTATATTGGTATCCGTCATTGAGTTTGCGATTTTCATCAACATGGGTATTCCAACGTATACCAAGACGACACTTCCGTTTATCGCGTCAATCGTAATCGGAACGATACAGCTTGGTGCGACCGTTGACTATGCGATCCTGATGACGAACAAATATAAACGTGCGAGATATCATGGCGCAGAGAAGAAGGAAGCAGTGATCGAGGCAATGCAGGGTTCTGTACAGTCAATCGTTGTCAGTGCGTTGAGCTTCTTTGCAGCGACATTCGGTGTTGGCCTTTATTCAAACATTGATATGATCAGCTCTCTGTGTACATTGATGGCACGCGGTGCGTTAATCAGTATGGTAGTTGTTATTCTGTTGCTGCCAACGATGTTTATGATCTTCGATAAGGTCATCATTCATACAAGCGCAGGCTTCCGAAACAAAGAAAAACAGATCGAACAGTAATCAGGTTGGAAAGCATTTCGAAAGGAGAATACGTTATGAAGCGTTTAAATAAGAAAGAATGGAAGAAAACGACAAAGTATATCGCAGGTTCTGCCGGAGCTGTTTCACTGGCAGTGGCTTCCTGCGTAGCCGGAATCACAGGCAGTACAGATGTGACAAAGTATGACAAGGAATACCTTGCCGGAGATGATAAGGCAAGCGATACCGACGCAACGACAGTCATGAATACGGATGAGCTGGCAGATACGCTCGCTGAAAATGTAAATATGACAGAGAAGGATGTCGACAAGGACGAGACCGTTTATGTATTTGCTAAGGCAAATGGCGATGTCGATAACATCTTAGTCAATGAGACATTGAAGAACCGTGACAAGAGCGACAAGATTGAAGATACAACCGATCTGAAGGATATCGTAAATGTCAAGGGCGACGAGACATTTACACAGAACGGCAACAAGATCACATGGGATGCTGCCGGAAATGAGATCAGCTATCAGGGAACAACGGATAAGGAGCTTCCGGTCTCTGTGAAGGCAACTTATTATCTGGATGGAAATGAAATTTCTCCAGAAGACCTGGCAGGTAAGAGTGGTAAGGTAAAGATTCGTCTGGATTATACAAGCAACGAAACAGTAACGAAGGAAGTAAATGGCAAGGACGAGGATATCTCCGTACCATTCGTTGCAGTATCCGGCATGGTGCTTGGCGACAACTTCAAGAATATTCAGGTTACAAATGGTAAATACCTCGCACAGGGTGAGAGCAATATCGTTGTCGGTTATGCAATTCCTGGACTGGATGATGGCGTAAAGGATGCAGCCGCAGATCTGGATACAGAGATTCCGGAATATGTAGAGGTGAGTGCAGATGTGACAGACTTCTCACTGGATATGACAGTGACACTGCTTGTCAATGGCTCTGAGATGAATTTCTCCGGCGGCGTGGATCTGACAGACCTCGATAAGCTGACAGACAGCCTGAGCAGTGCTGGTGATCAGTTAGCAGATGGTTCTGGTGAGCTTTCCGATGGAGCAACACAGGTATCCGATGGCGCAGGTACATTGGCAGATAAGATGGGTGATCTGACATCCGGTGCCGGAAGCCTGAAGGCAGGTATGGAAAGCCTGTCAAGTTCCTCTGGAGATCTTTCAAATGGCGTCAGCGTAATCAACCAGAGTGCACAGGCAATCGCAGCAGGTGTCAATACACTGGATACAGCCGTTAACACAAAGATGACAGAAGAAGAGCAGGCTGCTGTCGCAAAGCAGGCAGCTTCACAGGTTTCTGCAAGCGTGGAAGCACAGTTCGCAGCAGGAACGGACACATACAATTATATTTATAATTCAGCAGTAAACAATTACACAACAAGTATGAGTAATGCAACGGATCAGATTGCGCAGGCATACATTAATTCTGACGCATATACAGCATTTTATAATGCAGCACTTTCATCCAAGGCGATGGAATATGCTACGGAGAATGCTCCAAAATTGATGCAGGCATATAATCTGGATTATCAGACGGCGTTTAATCAGGCATATAATGGTGCGCTTCAGAATGCAGAACTGCAAGCAGGAGTTGCTGCAAGTGTACAGGGCGCATTCAAGCAGATGGCGCAGCAAACAACCACATCTCTTGCAGAAGGCGGCAAGGCAGCCATCGGTCAGTCCGTTGTAGATGCATGTAAGTCAGCAGCCACACAGGCAGCTTCTCAGGCAGCCGGTCAGGCAGCCGTACAGGGCGCTGAGACAGCAAAGGCAACGATTGCTTCCCAGATCGAAGCAACACAGGCAAATGGTTACAGCTTAGTAAGCGGCGCAAATGCACTGGCACAGGGAACATCAACTCTGGCAGGCTCGATACCAGCATTGAAGAATGGTATCAGCCAGTTGGTAAGTGGCGCAAATGCATTGGCAAGTGGTGCCGGACAGTTGAAGGATGGTGCTGTGACACTGGCAGATGGCGCATCACAGGTAGCAGATGGCGCAGGTACCTTGAATGAGAGCCTTGTAACTTTGAACAATGAGGCAATCAAGAAGATGATCAGCGCATACAACGGCGATGTGAAGGATTCTGTTGAGAGACTGCAGGCAGCAATGGAAGCAGCAACCGAGTATGACAGCTTCGGTGGAAAGTCAGACAACACAGCCGGTGTGACAAAATTCATTATCAAGACAGCAGCTATAGCTGCTGAGTAATATACATTGGTTTCAACAACCAATTCTTCTCCCCCGCAAAACGCGTCGGCACAAGCCGGCGCGTTTTCTTGTATTTAAAGAAAAATACAGTTGAAACATGTAGAGTGGTCGGATATAATAAAGCCATATATGGGAAAAAGAGGCTTGCTATGGAGAAAATAAAAGAACAGATCGAGCGGCTGCTTCCGCAGATGACGCGGATCATCGTGAGTAACCGGCTGGATAAGACATATCAATATCGAAAAGTGGAAGTCACATGGACGACTGTGCGTGGGAAAGAACTTTGCCAGATTGCGGCGTACACGGAAAAGCAGGTCTTTCAGGAAAATGTTGATGTAGAGGAACTTGCAGACAAGCTGCTTGTGCATTTCCCGGAGCATCTGTGCCAGATGAATATATTCACAGAAGAAAAAGAATATAGTTTTAAGATGACGAAGAAAGGCAAACTGCTGACGAACGCAACCAGACTTCCGGCAAAACAGTCGGGAACATCAAAACTGGCGAAGACAAGCGGCAGCGATGTAGCGGACCTGGCAGATAAGATGAACAGCCGCCGGGGCGAACACAACCGGAAGAAGAATTATATTTTACAGGAGGGCATGACAGTTCCGCCACTTGTGGATATGGGGATATTCACGAAAGAGGGAAAGGTTGTCCGTTCCATGTATGACAAGTACAAACAGATCAATCGCTTCGTGGAGCTTGTTGATGATGTGCTGAAAAATGAAACAAAGGATGAAATCTATATTCTTGATTTCGGATGCGACAAATCCTATCTCACCTTTGTCCTCTATTATTATATAGTAGAAATCCGAAAGAAAAAGGCGGAAATCATCGGACTGGATCTGAAAGCGGATGTGATAAAACACTGCAATGAGACGGCGGAGAAGTACGGCTATGACCATCTGCATTTTGAACTTGGAGATATCAACGGCTATAAGACGAAAATGCCGGTTGACATGGTTGTGACATTGCATGCGTGCGATACGGCGACTGATTATGCGTTGTTCAACGCTGTACAGTGGAATGCAAAATATATTTTATCTGTGCCGTGCTGCCAGCATGAAGTAAACGGACAGATCGAAAGCGAATTGCTGGCACCGATGATGGAATATGGCATCATCAAAGAACGTATGGCGGCACTTGCGACGGATGCGATACGTGCCAATATGCTAACGTACCGTGGGTACAAGACACAGATTCTGGAGTTTGTGGATTTTGCACATTCACCGAAGAATCTGTTGATACGTGCTGTAAAATCTGCAATCCCGAAAGAAAAACGGGAGCGCAGTTTACAGGAAGTTGAACGCATGTGCGAGGAGATGCACATCGTTCCTTCTATATATAATCTACTAAAGTAAAAGAGAGGGAAGAGGAGGAAAAATTATGAAACCAAAGAAAGAGAACAAAAAAGGCGGTGCAATCGTCAGCCTGATCGTCGGAATTATTTTCGTGCTGCTGGCAATCATGTGCTTCATCGGGGACATGGATTATCTGCTTGGAGGCAAAGCAAAAGATTTGAATGAGATTGCAGCCAATGTCCGCCCGCAGAAGGACGATCACGTAAGAACAGACAGTTACCTTGTACTTGGTAACTTCGCAGAGACAAAGCATTACATCAATGGCATTATCCCGGCAGGCAAGGAACAGCATTACGCGATCGTACTTGGTGATGATAACATGGATGATATTACGGATGCGAAGATTATCGTACTTACCGTGAAGAACAAGAAAACGATTAAGAAGTTAGACGAGCTTGCAAATGATGATAATGCAAACTTCAGCGATGCAATTGCAATCGAAGGACAGATTCGTACACTGGATCCGGAAATCGAAGGCTATTACAGAGATGCACTGGCGTCATCCGGCATTGCAGATTACTGCGATTATTATACGGTTGCAGTCGATGCTACGCAGACAAGATTTTTTGGCTGGATGATCGTGCTTGGCGCTCTGGCAATCGGCGTGCTCTGTATAATTGCATTCGCAAAGATTAACAAACAGATTAAGAATGAGAAGAATCTTGCTTATACAAATGCAACACCGGCGATGGGACAGCCGGGCAATCCGTATGTGAATCCGGTAACCGGACAGCCATATGATGCAGGTGTGGTAAATCCAGTCACTGGACAGGCATATAACCAGACACCGGATGCAGGATATGGACAGGCACCAAATCAGACTTACAACCAGACACCGGATGGTGCACCAAGTGTTCCATATACACCGGGACAGAATACAGACAACAATCCGTATTCATAACAGACATTATTATAGAAGAAACACACAAAAATATCAAAAAGATACGGAATCTGGCAGACAATACCAGCGTATCGAAAAAAATACAAAAAAATAAAAAAAACTCTTGCATTTACAGGTGGTATTGAGTATAATAACCCTTGCTGTGACATTGATAGCGTAGAAGCGAAGGTTGCTATGCATGACATAGGTTTTTCGTGGAGCGAATGTCAATTAACGATAACTGGCGACAAGTCACTGTACTCAATAACCATCTGGCAATGCCAGAGATGACGTGTGAAGATATCTGAAACACCTTGGTGTGAGATAAGATAAGAAACACACGGGAAAGTTGTACAGTCACCACTTGTCGTACTACAAAAAGTGCGAAAAGGAGGCGGCTTTTTTTATGGCAAGTCAAGTAATGAGAATCACATTGAAGGCGTATGATCATCAGCTTGTTGATGCATCCGCAAAGAAAATCATCGAAACTGTAAAAAAGAACGGGTCACAGGTGAGTGGACCGGTACCACTTCCGACTAAGAAGGAAGTTGTAACAATTCTGAGAGCTGTACACAAGTACAAAGATTCCAGAGAGCAGTTCGAGCAGAGAACTCACAAAAGACTGATCGATATCATCACACCAACACAGAAAACTGTTGATGCACTTTCTAGATTAGAAATGCCAGCTGGTGTATTTATCGACATCAAGATGAAGTCCAAATAATAAGGACATCTTAATTTTAAACAGTATTCCTAAAATTTAGGATGAGCGCGAAAGCGTTCCGCTGTAAATCACAGGAGGTAATTATAATGAAGAAAGCTATCTTAGCTACAAAAGTTGGAATGACTCAGATCTTCAATGAAGAAGACGGAGTTCTGATTCCGGTAACAGTTCTGCAGGCTGGTCCTTGTGTAGTAACACAGGTTAAAACAGTTGAGAATGACGGTTACAGCGCAGTACAGGTTGGATATGTTGACAAGAAAGAAAAGATTGTCACAAAAGACAACAGTGGAAAGAAGTCCATCGCTCACAGAAACGGTGTGACAAAAGCTGAAAAAGGCCACTTTGACAAAGCAGGCGTATCCGGAAAAAGATATGTAAAAGAATTTAGATTTGACAATGCAGAGGAATATGCTCTTGCTCAGGAGATCAAAGCTGATATCTTCGCAGAGGGAGATCACATCGATGCGACAGCAATCTCCAAAGGTAAAGGTTTCCAGGGCGCGATCAAACGTCACGGACAGAGCAGAGGACCTATGACACATGGTTCCAAGTTCCATCGTCACGCTGGTTCCAATGGTGCGGCATCTGATCCGAGTAAAGTATTCAAAGGCAAAAAAATGCCTGGACAGATGGGTAACAAGAAGATTACAATTCAGAATCTTGAAGTAGTAAGAGTAGATGCTGAAAATAATCTGCTTCTGATCAAAGGCTCAGTTCCGGGACCGAAGAAATCCTTAGTAACTATCAAAGAAACTGTAAAGGCATAATC
>ERZ773138.985-NODE-985-length-29968-cov-6.053388_pt1 | contig 29968 bp, 24 predicted proteins | sample MGYA00511114_ERZ773138 | MGnify/ENA primary metagenome ERZ773138 (study PRJEB29015, sample SAMEA2737805) | human gut metagenome | biome: human gut; feature: human-associated habitat; material: faeces | place: China | collected 2012 ...
AATCCATTTTTATCTTCCTTTCTTTTATTGTAGATATTTTATCATATTACTAATATTTATTTTACATTTATTTCTTTTTAATATCAACTCAAAGATTTAATATTTAAAATTTTATAAAATTTCGTCAAATTAAATATTTTTAACACATTTTAGTATTAACTTTTTTACACTTAATACTTTCTCTTATTTTCAAAAACCTTTTGTATATTTTTATAATTATAAAACAATTTACCATTTTACTATTTATAGTATAATAACCCATATAAGGTTGATTTGCTATAGAGATGTGTTTCTTATGAATAGAAAAAGTCTAACAAAGGAAATTTTACTGCAGAAAATCATGTTAGAATTCCGGGAATCTCGGCAGCGTCTTTTTAAAATTTTTATATCTAACTAATTTTTTTATTGTATACATATATCAAAATTTAGATAATCATGTTTGGAGATATCAACATCTTATTTATAAAAGTTATAATAAAAAAGCTAAAAGAAAATATACTATTGAGAAATCAACAGCTGCATAACATAAAAAAACACCTCATTATACAATGAGGTGTTTATTTTAAAACTATCTCCCAACATGCCGGTGGCTTAAATATTCACACCTGCAACTCGCAGGTGGGTTCTGCTCAACTTGCTTCAGCCATCTTCTGATACAAAATGAAGCCCGACATCCACAAATGTGTTGCAAATCCCGTAAATATAATGTAGGTTGAACATCATAAGCTAAACGTACATCTCAGGATTCCATAATTTAATTATAGCAAACTTTACTTAAATTGCAACGTTAATATTTGCTAATTTATTTTACTATTTAGCTATATATTCTCTTACAACATCTTCTATTACAACATTGCTATCTTCTTCTGTAAATAACGCCATAACTTGAACATAATCACTTGTTTTTTCTGTCATTTGGAATGCCATCATTTCTCCTTCTACATCAAGTGTTTCTATAACTTGTTCTATTACCTCTAAAACCTCATCATTTGCAAAATCATAAAGATAAGGGAAATAGTATTCGTTGTACCACGCATTACTAAATTCTTCTTCATTACTTTCACTATTTGCATATGCTTTTGCTGCATCTTGTAAATCTTTATCAAAGTCAAAATAAAAGTTTACTAAAACATATTCTTCTTCATTTTTTAATACTTCAACATCTGATAAATCATTTTCCTTTAAGATATTAATAATTTCTAATTCTTGCATGGCTTTTCTCCTCATTATAATTAGTATAATAATTTGCTATACTCTTTCTTTACAGCTATGAACTCTTTATCATCTTCAACTAAATTTAATTCTTGTTTACCATCTACTTCATCAATTCTAAATACATAAACATTTTCACTATCTTTATCTTCAACTGGTGCTAAAAGTAAATATTCCTTTTCCTTTAAAAATATTCTTGCAACAGCTTCAAATTGAACTTTATTTCCTTCTTCATCTAAAAATGTCATTATTTGAATTTCCTCATTTTCATGTTTTTTTATATCTTCACTCATTGCTTTTTCTCCTTTAACATACACTATGTTTTTAACTCTTCTAATATACTACATAAGATTATCACAGTAAAGTCTTACCTTACAACACTTAGATACATAATTATTAACCTTTCTTATTGCTGCATCTTTCCGTGCATGCATACACACAATTTTCTTACATTTACTGCAATAAATTTTATACTTATATTTTTCCACTTTATTATTTTCACTATTATATTTAAATGTAGCATTAGGTGATATTCCACTTTTTAAACAACATTCTTTAAAAAATTTATTGTGTCCATTATTTCTTTTTGTAATAGAATTACAATAATAATGTAAGTATTCATGAATTATTACTTCTTTAACAACTTCTTCTGGATAACTCCCATTAATTAATGTGTATGAAAAAACAAATTTTATTGGTATTATATTGTTTCCAGTATTTTTATAAAAAAATGCTCCCATTCTCTTAGTTACTCTTTTTGATATTTCTATATTTATTCCACATGGATAATTCCATATTTTTGATATTTCATTTATTATAAATCTTATATCATTTATTTCCCAAACCTTATACATTTTTCCCCCTAAACAAATCTATAAATTTTAGTTTTCACTATATATACTTCATTATTTAATTTTACCTCTAATGATTTCATAATTACATTTTAAATATTATAATTTTATCACTTTTATATTAATTACTCTACATAAAAGAGATTATTACTAATTATATACAAAGTAATTGGATAATCCTTTAGATTATCCAATTATTTTTCATATAAAGATTATTTGCTATATTTTTTACTTCCTCATAAGTTATTGAATCTCCATTAAAATTACTAATAAACAATTCAATATCCCTCTTATCTAAAATTTCTTGTTCAATCTTTGAATTTTTCATATTAGTTTTTTCAGTATACGATTTTCTCCCCATTAAGTTACTACAATAATTATTTTTAGTAAATGCTAACTTATAATAAAACCTTACAAAACTTTCTACATCTTCTATTTGATACTCATTATAAAATATTAAATGTATTAATCTCTTTCGTTGTTCTATATTTTGAGCACATAATATTAGTTGATTTATAACTTTATCTACTTTTTTATAAATATCATTATATAATTTTATTTCTTCCTTTGTAGCTTTTTCTTCATTATTTAAAAGCCAGTAATAAGCAAGTTTATTGCTTAATTCTTTTATTTTTTCTAATTTACCATGCTTTACTTCTATAGCAACTAAATTTTGCTTTGATTTATTTACTATATTCTTAAGAATCAAATTTGTAGGCTCATCATCTATTTTTTGAATAATATAGTTATAATCCATTCCCTCTAATGGTCCATTATTTATATATGTCATAATATACTTTACTACATTAACTTTTTCTTTTCCTAACTCATATATAAGTTCTATTGTATTCATATTACATATATCTAATATTAATATATCAATATCAATTATATTTTTTAAATTATTTATAGCTGTGCACATTTCATACATTCCCATTATATATGGCTCTTTACCACATAAATCAGATAAACTTGCAACTATAAATCCGTGTCCTGAAATTGAAACCATATATCTTTTTGCCGGAAACTTATTTGCTGCCCACTTTATAAAATCATATAAATTTCTATAATCAGCCATATTGATATATTCATTTGATTGTACAATTTCTAAATTTCCATTTATTATTGAATATCTTCTAGTTCCTGTCCAATCTTCTGCATATGATGAATCATCTTGTCTTATAGTTCTTACTAAATCAATTGGTGCTTTGCTTAATTGAATTACTATATTTACATTGCTTTTATTTATTTTACATAATTGTTTAAACGTGTTTTCCATTTCTATTGCCATTTCATTACTTCCATTAAGATACATTATCACCGTCCATTCCTTTTTAGACATAACACTCTCCTATATGAAATATAAATATCTATAATTAATTTATGATTTTTTATCAATGATAATTACATTATTTTTTAATAATTTTCCTTATTATCACATTCTTATGCTTTTTAACACTTATTATTATTTACATGAATATAATATATAAGCAAACAAACTAGGGGGTCGATAAAATGAGTGAAAAACCAGTATATATAATAACCTTTAATTCTGCAAACTACAGTATGTATGTATATAAACTATTAAAAGACAAAAAACTTTCAGTTTATATGATTCAAACTCCTTGTCTACTTTCATCAGGATGTGCACGTTCCATTGAAGTACCTGAAAATCAATTAGATAAGGTTATAGATATATTAAAAGATAAAAAAACACTAATTCGTGAAATTCATAAAAAATACGTCAATCCAGAAATACGACGCTATGTTTATGAAAAACTTGAATTTTAATCAATAATAATTTTACTAGGAGGATTTATGATATATTTAGACAATGCTGCAACAACCTTTCCAAAACCCAATGAAGTTTATAATTCTGTAGATGATTGTATAAGAAATTATTGTGCTAATCCAGGAAGAGGTGCCCATAATTTATCTATTAAATGTGAAAGTAAAATATTTGATTGTAGAGAAAGGCTTTCAATGTTATTAAATATAGAAAATCCTCTGAACATAATATTTACATCAAATGCTACAGATTCGTTAAATATTGCTATAAAAGGAGTCTTAAAACCTGGGGATCATGCTATAACAACTATGATTGAGCATAATTCTGTTTTACGGCCATTATATTCATTGAAAAAATTTAATATTGAAACAACTATTATTCCTGTTAACTCTTTAGGATATTTAAATATAAATGATATAAAAAAATCTATTAAAAAAAATACAAAAGCAATTATTATAAATCATGGTTCAAATGTTATTGGAACCATTCAAAACCTTGAGCCTATTGGATTGCTTGCTAAATCACTTGGAATACTATTTATAGTTGATGCTTCTCAAACAATAGGTTATTCACAAATAAATGTAAAAAAAATGAATATAAACTTATTAGCTTTTCCTGGTCATAAATCACTTTTTGGATTACAAGGTACCGGAGGATTATATATTTCTGATAACATTGAAATATCCTCTTTAAAAGAAGGAGGAACTGGCAGTAATTCAGAATCAATAATTCACCCTGACTTTCTTCCTGATAAAATGGAAAGTGGCACTTTAAACACCCCAGGAATAATAAGCTTAAATGAAGGCATTAAATTTATTTTTTCTAAAAGAATTGATAATATTAGAAATCATGAAATATCCCTTATGGAATATTTAACTTCAGAACTACAAAAATTACCCTTTGTAAAACTTTATGGTGAAACTAATCCTCAATTAAAAACTCCAGTATTATCATTTAACATTGATAACCATGATAGTTCAGAAGTTGGACGTTATTTAAATTCATTAAATATTTACTTGCGTACAAGCTATCATTGTGCTCCTCTTATTCATAAGATAATTGGCACTGAAAGAATTGGTACTGTAAGAGTTAGTCCAGGTTATTTTAATACCTTTAATGATATAGAAACTTTTATTCTTGCCATAAAAAATTTTTATACTCACATATAAAAAATAGCTGTATCAAATTTTGATACAGCTCAATTTAAATATTATAATTTACATAAACCCATTTCTTCTAATTCTGCTTAATTCCCTTATTTTTATATTTAATATTTTTATTTCATTTACATATTTTAATTTTTCTTGTTTTTCAACTGTAAAGGCATCATTTAATTCATTTAATTGTAAATTTAGTTCTTCAATTTCATTAACATACTTCATATTTTCTATTTTTATTTTATTAAGAAGCTTTTTCAAATTAGTAATTTCATTATTACTTTTTTCTTTTATTTCATTGTTTATGCTATTTAATTCATTGTTTGAATTACTTAGCTCATTGTTTGTATTAATTAACTCATTATTTGTATTGCTTAACTCATTATTTGTATTGCTTAACTCATTATTTGTATTGCTTAACTCATTGTTTATTTTATTTAAATTATTAATTTTCTCTTCATTTTTATTTAATTGCATGTTTAATTCTGTTATCTTGCTAATATAAGCTTTAATTTCATTTTTATATTTTTCTATTCTTTCATTTAATGATGATATTTCTATTAAATTTCCCTTAACTATTTTTTCACTTTTATTTTTACTTTCTTTCATATCTTGTACCTTTTCATTACAAGTTTTAATTTCATCTTCTTTTTGTTTTATAATTTGCTTTAAGTTTACTATTTCATCTGAGTGATCTTGTAACAAACTTTTATTTAACCCTTCAATATCATTTATCTTTGCTTTATATTCTTCTATTGAATCTTGACTTTCACTTAATTTTATTTCAATTTCATTTATTTGAATATTTTTTTGTTTAATCTTATCATTTAATAAATCTATATTTTCAAGAAGTTTTTCTCTATCATCTTCAATTTCCGTAAATTTATCCATAAATTTATTAATTATTTCTTCATAACTTTCTATTTTCACTATAAGTTTATTGACATATTCTTTATCTATTGTTTTTTCTTTAATTTCATTTTCAAGCTCTTGCTCTGTAATTATTATATTATTCTTTTCTAAAGATTCATTTTCTTCACTATTATCTTCTTTATCTTGCTCAATTAATTTATCTGCCTTATTTTGTATAAAGTCTTCATCAGTAAATATTTCACCATCTTTTGTCTTAAAAATAATTATCCTATTTTTTAACAATTCATTATTAAATTCAAAATAACATTTTTCTATTTTATCTATATTTTTTAAGTTTGATTCTAAAAGCAATTCTGCTGAATTAAAGCAATCCTCTTTTATTATTTTAATTTTATTTTCAGATATAGTAATTACATTTAATTTTCCATTATTTGAAATTTGAATATTAGCAAACCTAATATCTTTATTTCTCCTATCTATAGTTCTCTTCCTTATTTCAGAATCACCAACTCCAAATACTAAATTAAAATTATCACTTTCTCTAAAAATATAAGTATATGCTATATAATTATTATCTTTTATAAAATTAATATCTTCTATCTCATTTGAGTTTGCATCCAATATTATAAATTCTGACCATTTATCTTCTGCATTAATAAATAGTCTATATCCAACATAATTAAGTTTTGCTGCTTTTACATATGCAATTGATAAAATTCCATCCTTAATATTTACAATATAAGGAACATCTAAATTCTCCTCTAAAATATCCATGGTGATTTCTGTAGACATAATAAGATTGTTGTTTAGCCTTCTAAAGCATAATACATTTCTTTTATTAAACTTTTTAATGTAAAAAATATTTAACATATTATTTAATGAAACTATTTGTATTTTGTTATATTCTAATAATCCTTTTGTTAGTATCATAGAATTTTGAATTTTATTATCCTTAAATACAGTTAAAATTAATTGTTCTTTTAAATTTATATAAATAATATATAAACCTTTAAATTACATTCTTTAATAACTTACAATCATTTAAAATTGTTTGCTCAAAAGTTAATTTATGATTTATATATTCATTTATAATCACTTCATCATTTACTTTATGTATATAGTTTATTTTCTCCTCTTGTTTTATACAAAACCCCTCTAGATCATACATTTTCATTTTACTCCCCAATAATATTACTATTATAAGTTATGCATTTCTTTTCATACTTGATACTTATCTCTTTTTACTTAAAAGCTTAACTATTAATTTATCTTTCTCATCTATAATTTTATTTAATTCATTAATTTTTCTTAAATATTCATTATATTTCTTATTATACTTTCTTGTTAAGTTACTTATTTTATTTATATAACTTATTTTATTTATATAACTTATTTTATTTTCTACAATATCATCTCCTAGCAAACTTATAAGTTCATTATTTTTTTATTTTTATTATAAATATAATTTTCTATAACCTTTAAAAAGAAAGGTTTTCTCTTTATCCCACCCCCTAAAAATTAAGTTTATTTTATCTTCATTTGTAATTATCATATCTAATGAATCAATATACAGTGAATATCTTTTACTATTCATATGTAAATGCTTCTTTATTTTCTTATTATATTTTAATGAAATATCAACTAAATAAATTTTATATTTTTCATCATAAAAAGCTATCCATATTGATTTATTAAAATACTTAACACAATAATCTTTAACATATTCTCCAAGAATTATTATTTCATCTTTTACTGAATAATATAAATTATCTTGCTCAATAAAAATTTTATAAACCTCTTTTTTATAATCAATAAAAGTTATTTTTTTCAACATAAAATCACCTTAAATTACTATATAGTAGACTATGTTTTTATCTTTATAAATATGTATGTATTTTTTCATTGAAATTATAATATAAAACTATTTTCTCACAATTTATTTATCACCTCATATTATAGTATTAGGTTAATCTTAATCTAGAATTTAAGGAGGATATAATATATGTCACAAGACACTTTTAATGTTGTTCAATCTGATACATTCGCTAATGAATGTATCATTGCCAAAAAAATATATGGTAGATGTAAACAACAAGATTGCTTAAAACCACTTTGTGGACCAATGATTCCAGCACCTCCAATTTCATGTCCTGATATTTGTGATGGCCCTGGACCAGAAATACCAAACCCTTATAGCTCTATTCCAATTTCAGCTAGTAAATTAGCTGCTACAAACCTTACTAATGCTACCGGACAAAGTTCTCCATTTGTAGCTACTATTAACAAAGATGATATAATTAATTTTACTGATTCAGTTAGTAGTCTTTGTGTAGATAATTTTGATACAGAAATTACTGCAAATGTATGTCCTCAAAGTTTTAATTCCAATGGTTTTTATAATGTTAAAGTAACTTATACTTTCACTTATGATTTAACATTAATTGATGCTTCTGGAAATCCTATAACTGTAACAGTTGATGATAATGAAACAACAGATATTCCAGCTTATACAACTTACACTAAAAATATTTCATTACAAGGTGGAATTGTGGAAGAAAGTACACCTATTAAAGTTTTTGATTCATTAAACTCTAATATATCTAGCTCAAATAATAGTAACCTTTGTAATGCAGCTTGCAATGGTTCATTGCCACTAAATAATAATCTTCCTGAAGTATTTGTAAAAGCAATAGCAAATTCATTAACAGCTAATATCTCTAGATATTTTGTACCTTCACCTACTCCTGGTGTTATTCCAACAACACAATTATATCGTGCAGATGTTATAATTGGATTATTCACAATTATTGAATTATATAGGTTAACAACTATAACAGTTATTACTACTGAACCTGGTGAACCACCTCAATGTCCACCTTCATATAGTAACAACGATCCTTGCCAAGAATTTAATACACTTCCATTCCCATATGATGATTTTAATCCACCATATAGTGGTTGCTAATATATTTTATCAACTTATAACTTATATAAGGCAGGATAAAAAAATCTCTACATGAAAGGAATTATTTTAATTCCTTCATGTAGGATTTTTTTTTATTATATGTTATTTAAAAGTTTTTAAAAGCTTATAAAAAATCCATAAAAAATAAAACTATAAGATAGTTAATTGTAATTTAACATGCTTATAGTTTTATTCTTTATTTAACTTCTAACTATATTTTTTGATAACTCTTCCTCTGTTATTATATATTCATTATGAAGTGCTCTTGTTAAAGCTACATATAATAATCTTTGATTTAATATATTATCAGGATAGTTTTTTTCTGTTGGATTATATATAATTGTACCATCAAATTCCAAGCCCTTTGTTAAATAAGTAGGTATAAGAACTATATCTGTATTAGGACTATCCTTTTCATTACCTTTTATTAAAGTATATTCTAAATTAGTATATTTTTTTAACTCCTTATCTAAAATCTTTGCTTCATTAAAAGTTTTAGTTATAATAGCAATACTATGTTTCCCTTTAGAATTTAACCTCTTAACTATTTCATCAATTAATTCAACAGATTCTCTTCTAGATACAGATTTAATTATTTGTGGTTTATCTCCATGTCTTAATACAGGTTTTGCACTTTTTATATTTAACCCTTGTGCTTTTAATGCAGAATTAGCAAATTCTATTATTTCAACTGTTGATCTATAACTTTGGCTTAAAGAAATAAAAGTTGCCTTTCCATCAAAAACACCTTCAGTAATATCTTCCCATTTTCTTATTCCCTTATAATGATATATACCTTGTGCTAAATCACCAACAAGAGTTAATGAATTTCCCTTAGACATATTATTAATTAAATATATTTGAAATGGACTATAATCTTGAGCTTCATCTACAACTATATGTTTAAATTTATTTTTTTCATCTATTCCTTCTAATATCATATGAATATAAAATAATATTGGTAAATCATCTTCATCAATTATTCCATTTTCTTTGTTTCTTAACACATCATTTTTAATATATTCAGCTAAACCTTTAGGAATTCTATTTGCCGTAACAATTTCAAATATTTGATCATCTTCAAATAATCTATAATAAATATCACTACATGTAATTCCTCTCCAATGCTTAAAATAATCATTCATAGTCTTTTTAGCATCATGTTTAATATGTTCCTTTAAACTATCTCTTTCATTATATATTTCTATTAACTTATGTCTTCTTTCTTCACTATCATCTAACTTTCTTTTTATTTCTTTAATTTTCAAGTCCCATTCTCTATCAATTTGAACAAGAAGCATTGCAATCTTTTCTTTTAATTTTAATGTTAAGTATCTCTTTATTTCATCTTTTCTCTTATTTATAGGATAATTAGAAAGATCTTTAAGGTATAATCTCATTATTTCTCTTTTTGAAAATAAAACATAATTAGAAATTAATATATCATCAATTTCTAATGAACTACCTTCTAATAATGTTATATATCTATCTATTATAGTTTTAAATATTAAATTTCCCTTTACTCTAGATGAATTAATTATAAATTGTTTTTCTTTACTGTCCTCTGCTTCTATAAGTTCTTTTAACTTATCATCTTTAGTTTTAATTTTTCCCTTTATTTTTAATTGCTTCATAACTAACTCTTGAAAAGTTGTTTGCTTGACATCATTTGAACCTAACGTTGGAAGAATATCAGATATATAATCTAAAAATAGCTTATTTGGTGCTAAAACTAAAATATCTTTTCCATCCATCGATTCTCTATATCTATATAACAAATAAGCTAATCTATGTAATGCAATTGTAGTTTTTCCTGAACCAGCTGATCCTTGAACTATTATAGGAAGATTTTTAGGCCACCTTATAATATCATTTTGTTCTTTTTGTATTGTTGCAACTACTTCCTTTAATTTTTTTCCTCTACTTTCTTCTAAGTTTATTTTTAAGAACTCATCAACAAGTCCTTCTCCCTCTTCTCCATTAATTATTATTTCATTTGTTCCTTCATCAAAAATTTTAGATAGATTTTCTTCATTATATAAAAATTTTCTCTTTAAATTTAAGTCTCCTTCAACTACTCCCATAGGTGCTTTATAGTATGCTTCTCCCCCTGTCCCACTATAATATAAATCTGCAACTGGAGCTCTCCAATCCACAACTATTTCTTCACCATCATATGTTGATGTTATTCCCTTTTTTCCTATGTAAATCTTTTCTTGACTTCCAAATTTCTCATCAAAATCAACTCTACCAAAATAAGGATTTTTTAATGCTTCTTCATAATTTTCTATTTCTTTCTTTAAAAGCATATATATTTTTTCTGTATTTTCTTTTTCTTGGCTATAGCTTCCTTTTGCTTCTTTAGTAACAGATATTAATTTTTTTTGTATTTCTTCTTGGTATCTTTTTTTTTGTTCAACTTCATTTAATATATCTTTACGCTTTTGCTCAAGAATTTTCTTTTCTAAAGCTAAATTATCATTCATTTGTTTTCACGACCATTCTATTTTTTATAAATTTTATGCCATACCTAATAATAATCTACACTTATTAATTTGTATAGTAATACTTATTTATAGTCTTTCCAATTTTACAACTTTTATTTTAATTTTATCAATCAGTCCTTCGAAATCCTCCTTTTGCATAGCACCCATCTGCACAGATGGTTTGCCTTTCACGGGGATGAAGAGGAAGGTAGGAATGCTGCTGATACCGAAAACAGAAGCAAGTTCGGTCTCCTGGTCGATATCCACCTTATAGAAATCTATCTTGCCGGCATATTTCCCGGCGAGAGATTCCACTACGGGAGCCATCATCTTGCAAGGACCACACCAGGTGGTATAGAAATCGATGACGGCAGGACGGGAACCGGCAAAGACCCACTCATCCGGATGAGCCTCGTAATCCATAATCTTTTTTCTGAAATCAGATGTGGTGAGATATTGCACCTTGGCAGTTTCAGTTTTCTCAGTTTTCCCTACAGCCGTTTGAGGAGAAACAGCAGGTGCTTTCCTGTTCTGAGAACAAGAAACAAGAAATGGTAGAAATAAAATAGCTGCTAATATGATTTTCTTCATAGTTTTTCGTTGTTTTAATTTGAGAAGGTATGCCATTAGTCTATTACACACCCTCTTATTACAATTAATCACTATACACTAATCACTACTCCTAATCCTTCAAAGAATAAGTAACGGTAGTAACAACCCTTACCTTTTTAATATATGGAGTGTTGGAATCGCGGTCTTCAATAGAGAACTGGCCCTGGTCGGCATTCATAATCTTGTCTATCTTACTCTTGCTGTTCTCAGCAAACTGGGTAGCAGTCTGCTCAGCATTCTCTATCGCCTCCTGCATCATCTTAGGTTTCATCTGACGGAAGGCAACATACTCATACTTCACCGGATTCTCGTAACCACCATCCACAATGGCAACACCTTTCTGAAGCAGATTACCCTGACGGGCAATGATACTGCGAACCAGTTTCACATTCTTCGATGTAACCGTGATGATGGAAGTAATGTTATAACGATAGCCCTGTCGGTTCTCGCCATACCGTTCAGCATTGAGGTCGATGACCACAGGCGCATTCACGTTGATTTCATTAGTCTTTACACCATTCTCCACCAGGAAGTTTCTGATGGTTCTTGTGGTGGCATTGATTTTTTGATAGAGTTCAGGCAGGTCATTGCCTATTTCCTTGGAAACGATAGGCCACGTCACCTTATCAGCCTCCACCTCCTTTTCGGCAAGGCCTTTCACTACAACCTTTCGGTCTTTACTAATCACACTTTCAAGTCCCGACTTGATACAAAATCCAAGCACGATGATGCCGATGGTTAAAATCACGGCTTGCTTAATACCAGAATTGATGTTCATAATTAGTCCTCCATTATTAAGTTGTTAAAATTGAATTTCCATTCTATCTCAGATTGAGTTGCAATTTGAGTTTTCAAAGATACAATAAAAATATAGAAAAACGACACTTTATAATGATAAAATATGCTAAAACAGCCCATATCAACCCATAAGCACCATTTTTCTGCCCAAAAGCTTGCATATATTACCAAAAAAAACTATCTTTGCAAAAGATAGGCTGCACCTCAGCAAAATATTTCTAACCCAAAAACAATAAAATGGATTACAACATGATTGGGACCGCATGGTCGTTACTGCCTCCTATCGTCGCCATTGCTCTGGCGCTGAAGACGAAGGAGGTCTATTCTTCTCTTTTTATCGGTATCATACTGGGTGCCGTTCAATATTGCATTTCGATGGGAACAGGTTTCGACGGATTCCTCGTTCACCTGACAAACCACACTGTAGGTGAAGGCGATGATGCCAAGGCATACGGTTTGATACATTGCCTTTCCGACCCATGGAATGTGGGCATTCTAGTATTCCTGGTGGTATTAGGCAGCATCGTTTCACTGATGAACAAGGCGGGTGGTTCAGCTGCTTTCGGCCGTTGGGCTTCCAAGCACGTACACTCGAAGGTTGGCGTACAGATTGCTACCATCCTGCTCGGCATTCTGATATTCATCGACGATTACTTCAACTGCCTTACGGTGGGTTCGGTAATGCGTCCTATCGCAGTGCGCAACGGTGTTACCAAGGAGAAGCTGGCTTATCTCATCGATTCTACAGCCGCTCCGGTCTGCATCATCTCCCCTATCTCGAGTTGGGCAGCTGCGGTATCGGGCTTCGTATCAGGAGGTGAGAACGGACTGGCACTTTTCTGCAAGGCGATACCTTTTAATTTCTACGCATTCTTTACCATCCTCTTTATGTTTGGCATCGTGATACTGGGCTTCGACTTCAAGGCGATGAGTAAGTATGATGCGAGACTGAAGGAATGGTACGAACGAACCAATGGCGGGAAACTCGATGAGGTGAGCGATACCAAACTGCAGATTGTTGAGCATGGTGTGGGAGCCAAACAGGAAGAGGATTCCAAGAACAAGGGAACCGTGAGCGACCTGGTGATACCAATCATCATGCTGATTATCTTCTGCATGGTGGGTATGGTATATTCAGGCGGATTCTTCGATGCCGATAATGCCAACTATCTCAATTTTGTGGATTCCTTTGCTGCGAGCAATGCCTCTGTAGGCTTGGTAATCGGTTCATTGGCTGCCCTGATTCTTACCATCATGATGTTTACCATTCGCAAGACCTTGCCTTTCGACGAAGCGATGAGTAGTCTCATCAAGGGTTTTGAGGCGATGGTACCAGCCATTCTGATTCTTACTTTGGCATGGACGCTGAAGAGTATGACCGACTCGCTGGGTGCGGCAGAATATGTATCATCGGTTGTAGCGAGCAGTGCCTCAGAACTTCAGATGCTTCTTCCGGGCATCATCTTCCTGGTAGCAGGCTTCCTGGCATTTGCAACGGGTACCTCCTGGGGAACCTTTGGTATTCTGATTCCTATCTGCATCGCCGTATTCCCTGGTGCTGATCCTTTGCGCATCATCTCTATCTCGGCATGTATGGCTGGAGCGGTATGTGGCGACCATATCTCTCCTATCAGCGATACCACCATCATGGCGAGTGCGGGAGCGGAATGCAAGCATGTACATCATGTATCATCACAGTTGCCTTACGCCCTGACTGTAGCCTGTGTGAGTTTCCTCACCTTCGTTGTAGCGGGATTCACTCATACGCTGGGTATGGTAACGAGTGCCATCATCTCGTGGATATTCGGTGTTGCCATGCTTGGTTTTGCTTTATTTTATTTAAATAAGCGCCAAAAAGGTAAATAGTTCTTAATTTATTTGTATATTTGAAATATTTTCAATATCTTTGCATAAGAAAAGCTGTACTCGGCAATTTGAAAGCAAGCTTTCATTGCGCTCGTTTGCATTTTCTTTGTACAAGAATTTAATAAAGAACATATTAACAACTTAATACAGAATACATTATGAAGGAATTAAAAGGAACAAAGACAGAGAAGAACCTCCAGGAGGCTTTCGCTGGTGAGTCACAGGCTCGTAACAAATATACCTATTTTGCAAGCAAAGCAAAGAAAGACGGTTTTGTACAGATAGCTAATATCTTTGAGGAGACAGCTGCTAACGAGAAGGAGCACGCTAAGTTGTGGTTCAAGTATCTGGAGGGCGGTGCTATCCAGGATACAGAGAAGAACCTGGAAGCTGCTGCCAATGGTGAGCACGATGAGTGGACCGATATGTATCCACGCATGGCAAAGGAGGCTCGCGAAGAGGGTTTCGAGGAGATTGCTGCTAAGTTTGAGATGGTTGCTGAAATCGAGAAGCACCACGAGGAGCGTTATCGCAAGCTCTTGAAGAACGTACAGGACAAGCTCGTCTTCTCTCGTGACGGCGACTGCATCTGGCAGTGCTCTAACTGCGGACATATCGTAGTAGGCAAGAAGGCTCCTGAGGTTTGCCCAGTCTGCAACCACCCACAGAGCTACTTCCAGATTGAAGCACAGAATTACTAATTCTTGCTTGAGACGAAATATCTAACAGAACATATATAAATAAGAGAGGGTGTGTCATGGCCTTATGACACACCCTCTTTTTTATGATTTAGCTTGAACCATTTCCAACATGATTTCTATCAACCTTGGAACACCATACTGTTCTACCTCGTCCTCTTTCACCCAGATATAATCATCAGGGAGCAGGGGGCGGGTTTCTGTTTCCTGCAGATAGAAGTCGGCAAGGAGGATGCGATGGGTAAGTACATGCTTCACATCCTTAGCCAGGAGAAGAGGATTATGGACAAAGGCAGGCAGTTGCGGAGCATCTGATGCGTTATATAGTTCCCACAATCCTTGCCAGATATCACCCTCACCGCGACGGTGGATAGCCACTTCGCCTTTACACCTTATATATATATAGGAGAGATGGCGCGTTTTCACCTTCAGTGTCTTGTTCTTCACCGGCAACTCCTCTACCCTTCCTGTTCTCAACGCCTCACAGGTTTCGGCAAGCGGACAGACAAGACATTTTGGAGATTGAGGAGTGCACTGGATAGCTCCGAAATCCATCATACCCTGGTTATAGGCAGCAACAGGCGATAATGCTGTATCAGAAAGTTGCTGAGCAGACGAAGCAGGCAAGAGTGATTGAGCCAACGCAGCAAACTCTTTTTTTCCCTGCGTTGAGTTGATAGGAATATCTATTCCGAAGTAACGTGAAAGAACCCGGTACACATTGCCATCTACTACTGCCGCCGGAATATCAAAGGCAAAAGAACCGATGGCTGCTGCAGTATAATCGCCCACCCCTTTCAGGGCTTTGATACCTTCAAGTGTATCAGGGAAATGACCGAGCTCTACTATCTGTCTGGCAGCAGTATGAAGGTTGCGGGCTCGCGAGTAATACCCCAATCCCTGCCAGAGTTTCAAGACATCATCCTCGCTGGCAGCAGCCAAGTCTTCAACCTTGGGATAGGTCTTCATGAACCGCTCCCAATATTCCCATCCCTGTGCGATGCGGGTTTGCTGAAGGATGATTTCGCTCAGCCAGATGGCATAAGGATCCTTGGTTTCGCGCCAAGGCAAATCCCTACCATTCTCACGAAACCAATGGATAATGACAGCCGAAAAACTATTCATAAAATTCAATGTTCAAATCTCAATGTTCAAAGTAATCACTGTTCCGGATATTGCTCGTAAATCTTCAGACCGAACTCATTCGCCAAGGCATAGGCATGCTCCATGATATCGGCGAGAATGTGCTCGTAATTCACCCATACCTTATCCTTAATGAAGAAATAGAACTCGATAGGGAGACCGCATTGCGTGGCTTCCATGTGGCGCACCATCAATGTGAGATCGGTATTGACCTCCGGACGCTGGCGCAGATACTTCTCCATAAATTTACGGTAAAGCTGGAGATTGGTAGGGGCAAGGGCTGCAGGATTCTTTAAATCCTCAATATCCTTCCCTTCTTGTATATCTTTATCTATCGCCTTCTGCAACGACTCCTTCAACTTAAACGAATCTTCGGTGGCGAAATGCTTGGCAAGCAGATTACGTTTTAATGTCTCATCCACCAGACGGACACTACGGAAATCGAAGTAAACCACGCGCTTCACTCTTCGTCCACCACTTTTCTGCATACCAATCCAATTCTGGAACGAACCATTCACCAGGGTAATAGGCGAAATGGTAACGATTGTGTTATCAAAGTTGCGCACCTTCACGGTCGTGAGTGACATATCCTCAACGATACCATTGGCATCCACCGACTTCACCGTAATCCAGTCGCCCTTATGCAACATATCATTGCTGGTAAGACGCACACCAGCCGCCAATCCCGTGATGGTATCCTTAAAGACCAGCATCAGGACTGCCGAGGTAGCACCCAAACCGGCAAAGAGGGTCATCGGGTTCTTGCCCAACAGGATGGCAACCACCACCACGCCAGCCACAAAGAGCATCAATACCTTGAGAACACCGCAGAAAGTATGGAAATACTGCTGAGCCGACGAGCGTCGTTCCTGAGAATCCTCCAATCCTTTGAAAGACCCGATGAAGACCAGAGCCGTACGCACCGACATCACCACGATATAGATGCCCGTAACCCGCTCCAATATCTCCTTGAATATCGGATACTCCAGATAAATCAGCGGCATGAGCGACCATATCACCACAGCCGGCACAATATGGCAAGCCGAGGTGAGCACCTTCTTGTTCAGCAGAATATCATCCCAAGCGATAACCGTCTTATCAGTAATCTTACTGATGAGCGGAACCAGTATCTTGCGACACAGGAAATCGCTCAATATTGCCAAGAGGATGGCAGTAATGGTGAGCAAGATATGGCGCAGCATCGGCACGAAATCACCAGTGACTCCTGCCCATGTTATCATTTCATCTACAAACTTACGAATTTCCTCCATAAAACTATTAACTATCAACTATAAACTATCAACTAACGCTCACGGTTGGCAGAGCAAAGTACATACTTTATCTGCAAAGTGTCTGGCATTATTGCCATGCATGATACCATTGTTAATGATGGCGAAACAGAGTTCATGACCATTGGCTGCGGTACAGTAACCCGCCAATGAGATGATGCCCGTCAGCGTACCCGTCTTCGCTTTCACATTGCCATGCACAAAACTGTTTTTCATACGCTTTTTCAAGGTACCGTCAACCCCACCGATAGGCAGCGAATGCTTCAGATGGTCCATGATATTACCGTTAAGATAAGCATAACGCAGCAGTTTCACCTCCAGTTCGGCACTGAGATAATTATAGAGCGAAAGCCCCGATCCGTCAGCCAGTTTATATCTTGCCGGATCGAGTCCTATCTTGCGGATAAGCTGTCTTTCCACATTCCGGGCACTCTTGGCACTCGCCCATTTATTGCCCGTAGAAGCCGCAATCTGATAATACATGCTCTCGGCATAGAGATTATCACTCTCCTTCATCATCTTGTGCAGAATCTGATCCATCGTATGGAATCGGGTACAGACCGTAAAGGCACTCGCAGGGCAAGTCTTCTCTGAAGCCCCAAAGCAGGAATATTCGATGCCCTCCTCACGGAGCTTGGCAAGAAACTTATCCATAAAGATATCCTTGCGCTGGAACACCAGTGGCGAAAGCACCGGATTGTCATCATCCCAGCACCAGCCTTCACCCAACAGGTCGGCATCCTTCAAAGAGCGGTCGGCATAGATGCTGCCACGGATGGTGTCAACACCCATATCCTTCAGACTATTGACAAATGCCGACATATCATCGCTGTTGAAACGGGGATCCATACCGCCTATACAATAGACATCACCCGTCAACACCCCATTCTCAATGGTACCGGTATATTTCAGAGTGGTTTTAAACTGGTAAGAACCGCCCAACTTATCGAGCGCTGTAATGGCAGTCAGGAGCTTCATCGTACTTGCCGGACGCATCAGCTGTCGTTCATTTCTCTGATAGATACAAGAGTCAGCAGACAGGTCCCAGACCATCAGTCCTACCTGTGATGTTTCGAACATCTTGCTCTCAAGGAGTTTATCAATACCCACCTTCACCGATTCGGGCCAAGGCAATTCCTGAGTCAGCGTATCCGCTGTCAGGGAATCAACGAGTGTAGAATCGGAAACATCCTTCTCATCAACCGTTTCTATTCCCTCATCTTCAATCACATTCTGGGCCTGCACCGGTACAGAGATCCATACCATCATCAGACCCAACAGCATATATATTATCTTTTTCATCACAATCAGTTCACCGGAACATAAAAGAAATTATTTATTTTTGATTCTCTCCATAAACGCCTCTTCATTATCCGGCTGAACGGTCACAATATTCTTATGTCCGTATTCGATGACCACACAATGGTCTAATCCGAAGAAAGTCTTGGCTATGTGTACATCAATGACATCACATAGCGGCACATTTCTGTTGGAAGAGAACCTGCCCTCATTGATGATGAGATATTCCATCTCCTCATCCAGGTCTATCGGTTTTACCATCTTGAAGGTATAGGTTGTATTCAGTATGCGCTCAATCATGCCCACGATGATGATAGCCACAAAGATGCCGATGATAGCCAGTTTGACCCAGAAGAAGTAGAGAGCCAGAATTGCGAACACCGCCACACCGATACGTGCCGTCAGCGTAAAGCGCTTATGAAAAGTTCTATCTGCCATAACTTTGATTTATTACCTTATATTATTGTCGTTTTTACGACCGTTTGATAGTCTAAAAGACTATATAACCTTAAATTTCGCTGCAAAATTACAAAAAATCCCTCTCTTATTACTCATTTTAAAGATTAATTATTACTTTTGCAACGAATTAAGAATTAATTCTGAGAGAATGGGGTTGTTTTATAGATAAAAACACCTGTTCTTAATATTGAAATTAGATAAGAATAAACTCAATGGTTTATAAGTATGATTTTCTGATTATCGGCTCAGGAGTTGCCGGTATGAGTTACGCCCTGAAAGTAGCCAGAGCGCATAAAGGTAAAGTGTGTATGATTTGCAAAACCTCACTCGATGAGGCAAACACTTCATTTGCACAAGGTGGTGTGGCGTCAGTTACCAACTTGGAAGTAGATAACTTCGACAAGCACATACAGGATACTATGATTGCTGGTGATTATATCAGCGATTATAAAGCAGTGAAGCAGGTTGTCACTATGGCACCGGAGCAGATCAAGGAGCTCGTGCAGTGGGGCGTCAACTTCGATAAGCAGCAGGACGGCAAGTTCGACCTACACCGTGAGGGCGGTCACAGCGAGTTCCGCATCCTTCATCATGCAGATGATACGGGTGCAGAAATCCAGCGCGGTCTGATGGAGGCTGTGCGCAACTGTCCGGATATCGATATCAAGGAAAATCATTTCGCCGTGGAGATTATCACTCAGCACCACTTGGGTGCCCGTGTTACTCGCCGCACTCCTTATATCAACTGTTACGGTGCATACGTATTGAATCCTGATACCCAGAAGGTAGATACCTATCTGAGTAAGGTTACCGTAATGTGTACCGGTGGATGTGGTGCCGTTTATCAGACTACCACCAACCCTGTGATTGCCACTGGCGATGGTGAGGCGATGGTATACCGTGCCAAGGGAACTGTAGCCGACATGGAGTTTGTCCAGTTCCACCCAACCGCTCTTTATCATCCGGGCGAAACCCATCCTGCCTTCCTCATCACCGAGGCTATGCGTGGTTATGGCGGCATCTTGCGTCTGCCTAACGGCGAAAGTTTCATGGAGAAATATGATAAGCGATTGAGTCTGGCTCCTCGTGACATCGTGGCTCGTGCCATCGATAAGGAGATGAAGATTCACGGATTGGATCATGTCTGTCTCGATGTAACCCATAAGAATCCAGAGGAGACCAAGCGTCACTTCCCTAATATCTACGCCAAGTGTCTGAGCATCGGCATCGACATCACCAAGGAGTATATCCCTGTTCGTCCTGCCGCTCACTATATGTGTGGTGGTATCAAGGTTGATTTGAACGGCTGTTCAAGCATCAACCGTCTCTATGCTCTGGGCGAGTGTTCATGCACCGGTCTGCATGGCGGTAACCGTCTTGCCAGCAACTCGCTCATCGAGGCTGTGGTTTATGCCGAGACTGCTGCCAAGCACAGTATTGAACATGTAGATGAGTACGACTTCAATGAGAAGGTACCAGCATGGAATGATGAAGGTACTTTGACCAACGAAGAGAAGGTGCTGATTACACAGAGCGTGAAAGAGGTGGGCGAATGCATGAGCAACTATGTAGGCATCGTGCGCAGCGATCTCCGTCTGAAGCGAGCATGGGACCGCCTCGATCTTCTCTACGAAGAGACAGAAAACCTCTTCAAGCGTGTAAAGGTAAGCAAGGAACTCTGCGAGCTCCGCAACATGATCAACGTGGGTTATCTCATCACCCGCATGGCGATAGAACGCAAGGAGAGCCGTGGTCTCCACTATACCATCGACTACCCTGTTCATGCTTACGACAAGAAGTAATCAATAATTATCAGAAAATAAAAAAAGCTCGGATGCTTGTGATGCATCCGAGCTTTTTTATTTTCAAGAATTTGAGAATTAGAAAATTTTTCTTTCTACCTATTGGTTCTGGTGAATTTTCTTTTTATCTCGTCAGCGAGAACTTGATGCTCAGGCCGAAATCCTGTGTGGTGGTAGGATAACTGCTGCTCGACAGGAGCGGGGTGTTGGTCTGACGGTCATAATAGAAACTCATGGTAAGGAGTTTGCTGAAGGTATAATCGGCAGAGAAACTCAGTTTCAGAGCATTGTTTCCGCTGCTGGCACTGCTTACCATTGAGGCAATATCACGAACGATGGCTGCCTGCTTGCGGAAACTGAAGTCAAGACGTAGATTCAGATCATGGTTGGTACCATTCTGAACCGTCTTGGTGGTCGACGCATTCTTGTTGGCTGCATTCTTGTTGCCGCCCTTCGACTTAGAACGGGAGGCTTTGGCACCCCAACCGAAAACATCGAAGTTGTTGATGCGGTAACCCATACCGATTACCCAGTCCTTACTCAATGCCTCGTTCAGCTGCACACTCGTCATACTGAGGTTCAACACACGGGTCTGGCGATATTCTGCCTTCACCGTCATATTATTGTTGAATGTGACATCCATACCCAATAATGGCGAGAACGACTCGTTGATACTTACCTGCGAAATGTTGAACATGCTGCTTGGAGATGGATTGCCCGTAGTGGCATCACTCACGAAGCCGAGACCGTTCATATACTCCTGGAAGGTGCTGTAACTGTTGTAGCTGCCAACCGCAAAGACGCTTTTGTAAGAGTGGTTGATGTTGAAACTCTTGAAGTGCTCGTTGAACCAAGGCAGACGTCCCAGTCCGCTGTAACGGATGGTCCAGTTTGGCAACATCCGGCTCAATGCCGGGAATACCGAAAGCGAATTGCCACCCATCGAGGTATAAGCCTTGAGGAAGGCAGGAATCATGACATCGCTGCTATACTGGTTGACCGGCGTGCGGGAAGCATCAAACTTGCCGCCAGCCAGAGCCGAACCTGTCGGATAAACGGTACCTGCATACTGCGCCTCTACCCTATCTCTGAAACCAGCCAGCGAGTTGACAAACTTCTCGAAGGTCTTGCTGCGATAACCCGAATTGGCATTGCCCATTCCCTCGAAAGCCGACCCCAGCGAGATGGTAGTCATCTGGAAGGCTCCACTCTGGGTAGTTGGCGTTCCTTCATACATATACTGTATGCTCTTCTGCGTGGTCTTGGTACGTGTGGCTGAGAGATCAATCTTGAAATCCTTGATAGGCTCCAGGGTGGCACGCAACGTAAGATTATCCGTTCTGCTGGTAGTAGCAGGTGTTGCGATACTGTCGTTGCAGAGCAGCCAGTCGTTGTTTCTAGCCTTCTCGATATAATCGTCGCCAACCATACCGAAGGCGAAGTCAAGACCCGGTGCTATCTGTCCCACCTTCTTCTGTCCGAAGGCATCACCCACACTAGGCAAGAAGCCCGGCAGGGTGAGCTGATAGCTGCTGCGATAGTTGATGCTCACATTGCGCACCATCATTGCCAGGCGACTAGCCAACTGCAATCCCTTATACCATTTCTTATCATCAAGCGGTTCCTTAGCCAGTACGGAGAGTTTCACCTTCATGGCAGTATCTACCTTTGAGATGATTCTGATCTGGTTATTATCCACCTTTTTATATTTAAGCGGGAACACTTTGCCGTTTTCCGTCTTGGCATTCACAATCAGTCGCTTGGTATTTTTACCGTGGCGTATCTTGAATGTGGTATCAGGCAGGAGGGTGATTTCCCGTTCGAAGGCACGCTTGTTCTTAGGCAGCGCCTTCTTCGGATCAGCCGCCTGTTCCTTTGCTTCCTGCTTCTTTTTCTTTTTTTCCTGCTTCTTGCGCTGCATCTGTGCCCTACTCTGGGTACGGTCAAACTTATCGTTTACCTTCTTCAGGAAAGGCACATGGTTGTAGAGTTTCACCAGGTTGAAGTTTCCGTTCAATGTCAGTTCGCGCTGGGTATTGATGGTATTTCCATACGAGTTGCCCTCCTCATCCTCTGTACCGCGCTCCCAAGAATAGTTGGCATTGTAAGAGGCATCGCTGTTCACCCAGTCGAAGACAGGCAGCAGATTGAGAGGCAACCTATAAGATGCCTGGAAATTCTGACTATAGTCGAGCGGTGCACCCCAGTGGCGGATGCTGGTCCATACGGAGTCCTTCCAGGCATGATACTGGTCGGCATAAAGATCCTTGTTGACCGGTGTATAAGGTTCCTCTATCTGTGCATGGGTAGCACTCTGGAAGTTCATGTGCAGGTTCTTGGTCAGATCCCAGTTGATGGAGAACTCACGATTCCAAAGGAACTGTTCACTGAAAGTGAGCGGCAACTTGGAGTCTACTCCGGTAGCTCCACTCATCAGGGTTTCCATATCGCGCTCCTGCAACTCGTAGTAGTCGCGCGTCATCTCGGTATTGAAGGCTATGTTCTGCGGCAGCCAGTTCAGTCCGAAACGTTTCAGTATGTCGAGCCACTTACTCTTGTTCTTCAGTCCCTTGAATGGTTCCCATGCCTTATAAACCGGGCTCCACGAATAATCCAGGGCTCCGCGCCAGTTGTCCTTGCGCTCATACATCGTCGTTTCACCCGTAGTATACTGATGCTGATGACTGTAGGTGAATGAAAAGTTGGCTGGATCGTATGGCATCGGATGACGCTTGGTAGCGATACCCACCCGGGCATTCGAGATAGAGAAGTTGGTCTGCGTAATCTTGGTGGCAGCGATGTTCTCGATAGAATCGCGCTCATGCTTGGAGCCGGCGGCATCGAGGGCATCCTTCAATTCCATATCGGTATCCAGCGGATTATACTTAGGAGTGGTCTTCTCCTTGGTGACACTATAATATAAAGGTATGCTCACCTTCGCCTTGTCAGGGAAGAACTTACCCATTTCGAGCGATGTGGTCACACTGTAGGTACCGTAATTATCGGTAGTGCGACTTGCCACGCCATCTTCCAGACCGCCGAATCCCTCGCTGATGTATCTGCCGGTGGCATTTACGCTACCCAGATCGGAGAGTTGTACGTTGAGGTTGGCATTGGCAGCCCAACCACCCGAATTATTATGTTCCTTGAGTCGGAGTTCGTTTATCCATACCTCACCACTCTTGATGTCGGCAGAATTGTTTCTCACACCCAGCATCATGGTCTTCACTTCGCCGAGACTCGGATTACCCACGATGGTAATCTTGTTCTGCGGATGTTCTGCATCCATCATGGAATAAGGAGCGAGATAAGAAGCCACACCCTGTGCCTTCGCCTTGTTGCGGTTTTTCTTCAATGCCGTAAAGACACTCAGCGGCACATCGAGCATATTCACCTCAGGCCATACCGCCTTACAGTCGGCAAGCACATAGCGGTTGTAGTTGGAGCGTGGCTCGGTGAGTTTCAGCGGGATTTCATACTCGTAGTAATTGTTCTTATAATCACTACCCAGACGGATGAAGACTGAGAGATCACCATCCTGCAGACGGGTGGTATTCTGCTCCAGGGCATTGGCATGGGCAAACATCTGGATGCGCTTGTACTGGCGCAGATCAAGGGTAGAATTCTTGTAAACCGCCTTCGCCTCGCCTGTGCTCATATTCTTGACCACCAGACTCAACGCTTGCTCGTTCGCCTCAACCAACTGAGGCTGACTAGGATCCTGTTCGCGCTTGATACCCGGAGGCAAGACATAGTTGACCGGTGTCTTCTCGCCGTTCTCCTCCAGACTCACGCTGCTTGCGTCGAGGGTTCCGCCACTGGCTGCGCCGAGCGGCTGATCATAGGTACGCCACTTGCCCATCACGAGGTCGAAGGTACCGAAACGCAGCACGATAGGTTTCTTGAAACCGGTGAGGAACATACGCATGAAGCGGATGCTGGAGAAATCGTTGATGTTGCCCTGACGGCTCTCAAACTCATCGATAGGTATGCGGAACTGATACCAGGTAACGGTAGACTTAGTATTATCACGCCAGGTCTGGCTGTATTCACGCTTATCTACAATATGATTATTACCCACCACGAGATCTTCCGGACGAATGCTGACACGGTACTGGAAGTATTTCTCATATTCGTTGAGCGTATAATCCTGGTTGATATCCTCGACATCCGGCGTTGACTTATAAGAAGTATCATAGCTCTCAGAACGGCTGTCGCTGTCAGGCGAGTTGCCCTGAGGATTGTTGATATACTTATATCTCTGCAGGATTGGAGCACGCATCTCATCCCAGTCGGAACCGCGGAAATAGTGGTAGTCATCACGTGCCGGATCGGCAAAGATGCTGTCGAACACCGCCTGGTTCACCTTGCCCTGAATCTGGTCGAGATAAGCACTCTTGTAGAATTCCTGCTCCTCGGCATCAGTCAGTCCGTTGAAACCCACATCCTGCAAGGCTCTGCTGCCACTGGTGGTAGCAAAGGCATAGGTCACGGTGCTCTGGGTAGGAATCTTACCCCACTGGGTATAGGTGTAGCTCTTGCTGCCATCCACCGGCATGCCACTCTCATAGAATTTCTTGCCATCACGCAGGATATCCTCGCTCACCTCGCCCAGGTTGATGTAGAAATCGCCACCGTAATCGGCAGCATCAGCCTCTTCGCGAGAATAGATGAACGGATCGAGCATCCAGAACTCGATGTATTCGATGTTTGCCTGCTCGAAATCGTTGGTATCCAGTTTACGCATCATTCCGCCCCAGTTGCGCTGCGGATTCTGCAGGGTTCCGTCTGCCTGCAAATCTGTTACATTGAAGTTGTATGGTCCCGGCTCACTTGGATAGTAAGCCAGATTGAGTACATTCAGGGTATTGGTAGCGCCCTGATAACTGCTCTGGTCGCGCAATGGGAAGAGCTCCTTGGTATAGACCTCGCGGACATAATGGTTACTCAACTGCTTGAGGTCGCCCTTGATATGTCCCGGAGTGAGCGAACTTCCACGGCGGGTGAACAGCGGATCGATGGTATACCAGGCTAGGCGCGAACGGTGGAAACCGCTGCTCAGACCGGTCTTATCGCTGTAATCGTCCTTGAAATTGAGCGAAGGCACACTGGATATAAACCAGGAGGTAGGAGTCGTTACATCGATGGTGGTCTTCGTACCCTCGAAGTCATCGATATAAGATGCATTGTCCTGTGTGCCACCTGCCTCACCGGCAATGAGCTGGGCAAATTCTCCTGTAAAGGATATCTGCGATGGCTGGGTGAGGTGCAGGAATGGTATCTTGTCAAGCACATTGGTGAGCCACTGACTCTCCTTGCGCCAGTTGAGATTGATACCCCAAAGGGTGTTCTTCAGCGGTTCGGAGCCCATGGATACCTTGGTAGTAAGTGCCTGTTCGGAGAGGTGCTGGATAGTACCGCTCAATTGGAAGTTCTTGGTAAAATCATACTCCCAGTTCAGTCCGAACATCGTTTTTCGGGTTTGTCCGAAATCGGTATTACTCTCCAGAGAAACGTTGACAGCCGTACCGGCATCAATGATGCTCTGGTTCAGGATGGTCACCTCGCCGGCACTGTAATCTACCGAATAGTCGGTGCCCTCTTTCAGGGTGATACCGCCTGCCGTAACGACCACCGAGCCCTGTGGCACATTGTAGGCATCGAGCGAGATGACATTGGCTGCAGAGCCCTTGAACTGTCCCACAATCTGATACTTGTTCTTTTCGGCTATCTGCTTGGCTACGGTCTTCGTACTGTCATAAAGTTCGGTAAAGGCATACTTTTCAGCCTTGTCGGCAGCCACGCCCCGCTTGACCAGATAATCACGCATATAACTGCCGAAAGGCTCTACCTTCGGAATGAACACGCGTCCGTTAGAGATGGTATAGCCTTCTACATAATCGAAATATCCATTGCTGTGTGCCTTGTTGTTGTTATCCAGACGGTCGGCGCCCAGCACACGGATGATAGGCTGCTTCTTCACCTGCTGCTCAGGGATATAACTGAGATATACGCCGGTGGTATCGCTCTGGTATTTCACATCCAGGCGGAACTTCTCCTTCTCTACGGTAGAAGCCAGATAATAAACGTTCTTCATCATCAGCCCCCAGTTGCCCTGTCGCGGATTGTTACTGGTATTTTTGAGTGATTTCACGAAGAGTGCCTGCTTGGTATCGCTGAGATCGGATGCAAACTCGCCCACCTGATAGGTAATGCCTCCCGATGTATACTCATAGGCTACAGCAAGTACCTGGTCGGTCTGCAGACTGGTTTTCAATGAGATATAACCCAAAGCGGTATTGACCGTATACTCAGAAGAATTGAGCAGACGGGCACTCTCCAGTTTCTCATAATCCGCTCCGCCAACCAGTCCGCCTCCATCGAGAGTGGTTGCAGCCTGGTCGATGTCACGGGCAGCAGCATATTGGCTGTTCATCGCAGCATACTCAGTATTCGCCTGGTTAGAAGGCACCTGTCCGCTCGCCGTCCACATCGGGTTGCTCAGTTTCTGGTTCTCGCCCAGGTCGGTCAGGGCTACGATGTTTCGGGTTTTGGTGGTATTGCCGGTTTTGTTGGTAACCCACACCTCCACACGGTTGATGGTGATGCCCGTGGTGAGATTAGGAAGTTTCTGCATCCAGGCATCATAATGATTTCTGAAATACTGGGAGAGGAAGAAGTGGCGGTTCTCCTCATAATCGGCTACATTCAACTCAAAAGGGGTAAGCTGCACACCGCCCCTGGTAGATACGCTCTTCGATGCACTCTTCTTCTGCGAAGCCACCATCTGCAGCTTGAGTTTGCCAAACTGCATATCGGTTCTAACACCAAACAGACTGCTGGCGCCTTTGATGAGCGAAGAGTTGGAAGGGAAGGAGACATTGCCCGCCTCAACGAGTTTGATGATTTCATCTTCCTTGCCATCGTACTTCAGTTTCATGTTCTGTGCATCGAAATCGAAGGTGGCATCGGTGTTGTAATTCAGGTTCATGTTCACCTTATCACCCACCTTTCCGTTGACGTTGAGATTGATTTTCTCATCAAAATCCATCATCATCGTCTTTCGGTTGCGGATAGGCAACGAAGGATTGTCGATGCTCTTCTTGTTGATACCGAACTTAAGTTCGGCAGAACCCTGTGTCTTCACTCTGATGCCACCAGGACCGAAGATTTTCTCGGCAGGTCCCAAGTCGAAGTGCATATCCGAGAAATCGAACTTCTCCTTGCCTTTTGCCTGGAAGATTTCATCGTTCTGCTTGCGGAAGTAGCTGTTGCGCTGCTGCTGTTCGGTCCATGCAAGATACTCTTTCGGAGTGAGCATGATAGGGGCCGAAAGCCAGGTTGAGCCCATGCGGTTGCCGATGATATAGCGGTCGAGGGTATCGTTGTAGACTACCTGATATTGCAGATTATCAGGACGTTTCAGGTCGAGCGGACTCTGATAGAGGTCGCTCAGGGAGTAAGGTTGGGTGCGCTGAATCTGCCAGCGGGTATGCAGCAGCGAATCGGGAATAGTATCTTCATCGAGCTGCACGGGCTGGGCTGTGCTGGTATGGGTTTTCTTTTTATCGTCCTGAAGTTGAGGCAAAGCTATCGCATAGCCGAAGGTTGCCACCATCAGCCAAGCCAATAGAAAAGATATGAATCTTTGCTTCTGTTTCATCGATAAAAAACTCCTAACTTATTTGATTTGCTTCAATGCCAGTTTCACAACCTGTTCTACCGGGAGATCAGGCTGTGCCTTGAGGATATCTACTACTACCTTGGCAGATGGTGCCGGCGAGAAGCCGAGCATGGTGAGGGCGCTTACCGCCTCATCCTTTACGTCATTGTTCACCATCACCACATTGCCTCCGCTGGCTGGCAATTCGTCAGCAATGCCGAGGCTCACGATTTTATCTTTCAAGTCGATGATGATTCGCTGTGCTGTCTTCAGTCCGATACCCTTCACGGTTTTCAGCACCTTGTCGTTACCAGTAGAGATGATTTCGCAGAGTTCGCGTGGCGAGAGTGAAGAGAGAATCATACGGGCTGTATTTCCGCCTACTCCTGAAACGGTGATGAGGAGGCGGTAGAGTTCACGTTCCTGTTTGGTAGCAAAGCCGAAAAGGGTGAAAGAGTCATCTCTTCCACCAGCCACCAGCACTTCGTGAACATAGAGTTTCACTTCCTGTTTGCCCTGAATGGCAGTATATGTATTGAGCGATATATTGAGTCCGTAGCCCACCCCCGCAGTCTCAACAATAGCCAGTGCAGGTGTCAGCTCTGTCAGATCGCCATGAATATATTCTATCATTTTCTTTTTCTCCTAATTAAATTAATATATTAATAACGTGCGAAGGGCGGGATTATTGTAATAGAATTCCATAAAATTACGTCCCGACGTAGCATGTCATACGTCCCGACGCAGAGCCAGAGACGTCGGGACGCAGCAAAAGCTACGTCCCGACGTAATTCAAAGCACATCGGGAGGTATCGGAAAGGGGATGTATGATGTTTCGCAACAAAATAACGAAACTGTAAGGCTCTTGCAGCAGAAACCTTACAAATCTCCGCTTATTCATACCTAAAAACTATGATTTTACTACTTTTTGCAACTTTTATGAGTTAAAATTCTATTAAAACGTCACGTATTTCAAGAAAAAGCTATACTTTTGCAACCGGAAATA
>ERZ773138.1014-NODE-1014-length-29256-cov-9.319955_pt1 | contig 29256 bp, 20 predicted proteins | sample MGYA00511114_ERZ773138 | MGnify/ENA primary metagenome ERZ773138 (study PRJEB29015, sample SAMEA2737805) | human gut metagenome | biome: human gut; feature: human-associated habitat; material: faeces | place: China | collected 2012 ...
TTTCAATATGGAAGCCGGATTGAAAGTCGGTATCTATGAAGAAGGTTCCGTACTTAATATTCTGTACCAGGGAGTAACCTCCGGTTGGTACCCGCCACTCATATTCCTGGGTATCGGTGCCATGACTGATTTCTCCGCTTTGATCTCGAACCCCAAATTAATGTTGGTTGGTGCAGCAGCCCAATTCGGTATATTCGGTGCTTATATGATTGCCCTTGCCATAGGATTTGACCCGATGCAGGCTGGTGCAATCGGTATCATTGGTGGTGCCGATGGTCCGACTGCCATCTTCCTCTCTTCCAAACTGGCTCCTAACTTAATGGGTGCCATTGCGGTATCAGCCTATTCATATATGGCATTAGTACCGGTGATACAGCCGCCTATTATGCGTTGGCTGACCAGTAAAAATGAACGTCTTATCCGTATGAAACCTCCCCGTGTGGTTTCACATACGGAAAAAGTAATGTTCCCGATTATCGGTCTGTTACTTACCTGTTTCCTTGTTCCGTCCGGTTTGCCTTTGTTAGGTATGCTATTTTTCGGTAACTTACTAAAAGAGAGTGGTGTAACCCGCCGTCTGGCTAACACAGCCAGCGGTCCGCTGATTGATACCATCACAATTCTGCTTGGTCTGACTGTAGGTGCTTCCACACAAGCATCCGAATTCCTGACTACAGACTCATTGTGGATTTTTGGTCTGGGTGCATTCTCATTCATTATCGCAACCGCTTCCGGTGTAATCTTCGTGAAGATATTCAATATCTTCCTGAAGAAAGGCAACAAGATTAATCCGCTGATTGGTAATGCAGGCGTATCTGCAGTGCCTGACTCCGCACGTATCTCTCAAGTAGTAGGTTTGGAATATGATCCAACCAACTACCTGTTGATGCATGCCATGGGTCCGAACGTAGCGGGCGTTATCGGCTCAGCAGTAGCTGCCGGTATTCTGTTGGGATTCCTGATGTAAGCAGTGAAAACGTTTGCATAACCTGCATAAAGGATAATAGCGGAGAGGTAACAGCCTTCTCCGCTATTTTTTTTAATTTAGCGGAGAAAATAACGAAAAGCTAATATCATGAAAAAAGTATTCTTCATTTTAGGAACACTCCTACTTTCCCTCAGTACGTACGCAGCCATGAACGTAAACAAAATCGATCCACCATTTTGGTACACTGGTATGCAAAACCCCGAACTTCAGCTAATGGTATATGGTGAAGGCATCGGCAATGCAACGGTATCTGTCAACTATCCCGGCGTCTCGCTGAGCAGCACAGTCAAATTGGAAAGCAATAATTACCTGCTGGTCTACCTCAGACTGGATAAAAACGTGAAACCCGGTAAAATGCCACTCACCTTCACGCAAGGCAAGAAAAAGTTCGTCAAAGAATATGAGCTAAAAGAACGTGCCAAAAAAGGCTGCGAGCACAAAGGTTTCGATGCATCCGACGCACTCTATCTGTTAATGCCCGACCGTTTTGCCAACGGCAACCCGGACAACGACCAAATAGCAGGCATGGCAGAATATAAGGTAGACCGCAACGACCCAAATGCTCGTCATGGCGGCGACCTCGCAGGTATCGAACAGCACCTTGATTACTTTTCCGATTTGGGCGTAACTGCCTTGTGGTTTACTCCGGTATTGGAAAACAACATGACCGGCGGTTCCTACCACGGCTATGCCACCACCGATTATTATAAAGTAGATCCCCGCTTCGGCACCAATGAAGAGTATAAGCAGCTCATCGAAAAATCTCATACACGCGGCATTAAAATCGTAATGGATATGATTTTCAACCACTGCGGTGTAGAGCATATATGGATAAAAGACATGCCTTGCAAAGATTGGTTCAACAACCCCGACCATGAAAATAACTTTGTGCAGACATCCTTCAAACTGACTCCCCACGTAGACCCTTATGCTTCGAAATACGATTTCAGCCAGATGAATGACGGTTGGTTCGTAACCGCCATGCCCGACCTCAACCAAAAGAATCCGCATGTATACCGTTATCTCGTTCAGAACAGTTTCTGGTGGATTGAATATGCCGACATAGACGGTATCCGTATGGATACTTACCCCTATGCCGACTATGATGCCATGAGCAATTGGATGAAAGAGTTGAATGAAGAATACCCTAACTATAACACCGTAGGCGAAACATGGGTAACCGAACCGGCATATACCGCATGGTGGCAAAAGGACTCCAAACTGTCCGCTCCTAAAAACAGCAATCTGAAGACGGTAATGGATTTCAGTTTCTATGATAAAATCAACATTGCCAAAACGGAGGAAACAGAAACTTGGTTTAAAGGATTAGACCGAGTGTATAACAGTTTCGTATATGATTTTCTTTATCCGAATCCGGAATCGGTACTCGCTTTCATCGAGAATCACGACACCGACCGCTTTTTGGGTGAAGGCGAAAACCTTCCGATGCTGAAACAAGCCTCTACCCTGTTACTCACCACCCGACGCATTCCGCAATTATACTACGGAACGGAGATTATGATGAACGGCATAAAGAGCAAGAGCGACGGTTATGTTCGTAAAGACTTCCCCGGCGGCTGGGCAGACGATAAAGAAACCGCACTGACAGCCGAAGGCCGCAGCAAAATTCAAAACGATTGCTACAATTTCTACAAAACAATACTGAATTGGCGTAAAGGAAACAATGTGATTGCCAAAGGCAGTATGACTCAGTTTATGGTACAAAACGGCGTATATGCCTATGCCCGTCAGTATGAGGGCAAAATTGTTTTCGTAATGCTGAACGGTACAGATTCAGAAACCACCGTTCCTTTAAAATTCTACAAAGAAATTTTGAAAGACAAGAAACAAGGAAAAGATATTCTAAGCGGCAAAACAATTCTCTTTGAAAAAGAGTTGAAGATGGAAGCGCGTGAATCCCTGATCATCGAATTGTAAATAAATTCAAGTTTGACATAAATCAGGTACGAACTAAATAAATCCATAAAGTCCGTACCTAAAAACAAATAGGGAGTGCATTAAAATGCACTCCCTATTTTTATAATCAGATTAACCTTATCAGTCCAATTGAGCCAATTTGTTCTCTGAACCAAGCACGTTGATGATTTTATGCTTGTACAGTTTTTCCATATTGTCACGAGCCGGACCCAGATACTTACGCGGGTCGAATTCTGCCGGTTTTTCAGCAAATGTCTTGCGGATAGCAGCTGTCATAGCCAGACGTGAGTCAGAGTCGATGTTGATTTTGCAAACAGCAGACTTGGCAGCCTTACGCAACTGCTCTTCGGGGATACCGATAGCAGCTTCCAGCTTACCACCATACTTGTTGATAGTATCAACTTCTTCCTGAGGAACTGAAGAAGAACCGTGAAGAACGATGGGGAATCCCGGAAGTTTCTCCATTACAGCATCCAGAACGGCAAATTCCAAAGGAGGAGGAACCAGACGACCTGTAGCAGGATCTACGTGGCATTGTTCGGGTTTGAACTTGTATGCACCGTGAGAAGTACCGATAGAAATAGCCAAAGAGTCACAACCTGTACGAGTAGCGAAATCGATAACTTCTTCAGGATTGGTATAAGTATGGTGTTCAGCAGATACTTCATCTTCTACACCAGCCAACACGCCAAGTTCACCTTCCACTGTAACATCGAATTGATGAGCATAATCAACAACCTTCTTTGTCAAAGCAACATTTTCTTCGTATGGAAGATGTGAACCGTCAATCATTACTGAGGAGAAACCTGAATCGATACAGCTTTTACAAGTTTCAAAAGTATCTCCGTGGTCAAGGTGAAGAACAATTTCAGGATGTTTGCAGCCCAGTTCCTTAGCATATTCCACAGCGCCCTGAGCCATGTAACGCAGCAAAGTAGCGTTAGCATATTGGCGAGCACCCTTAGATACCTGAAGGATAACCGGAGACTTAGTCTCTACTGCAGCCTTGATGATAGCCTGCATCTGTTCCATATTGTTGAAGTTGAATGCAGGGATTGCATATCCACCCTTGATAGCCTTAGCAAACATATCTCTAGTGTTTACCAGACCTAAATCTTTGTAATTAACCATTGTTCTAATATTTATAATTGTTAGTGAATTAAATTCCACTGCAAAAGTAATCATAAATGCGCTAACTATGGCAAGTTCACACCAAAAATATCTCATAAAAAATGATTTTATTAACTATTTTCTTCACTAAAACATACAAACTGATTATATTGTAATGTCTACCTTACAATACTATAAAAGAAGAAAATAAGGCTTTTAGAAGAAAAAACAGCCCGAAGTTTTTTCTATTTCAAAGAAAAGCAGTATCTTTGCGGTCCAAAATGGACCATTACACCCAATATTGTTTACCAGACAAGTAAAAAAAATAATAACAATAAAATAATATACAGAAATGAAAAAAGGTATTCATCCTGAAAACTATCGTCCCGTAGTATTCAAAGACATGTCAAACGGTGATGTATTTTTGTCACGTTCAACTTGTAGCACAAAAGAAACCATCGAATTCGAAGGTGAAACTTATCCGTTGGTAAAACTGGAAATTTCTAATACATCACACCCGTTCTACACTGGTAAATCCAAATTAGTAGATACAGCTGGTCGTGTAGACAAGTTCATGAGCCGCTACGGCAACCGTATGAAAAAGTAATTTGTAACTTATACATAAGTTCCAAAATAAAAGGCTGCAACCCGATAAGTTTGCAGCCTTTTATTTTATCATACGTATCCACCTTTATTTCAAAGATACATCATTATACTTTCCCCCCTTCCATTCATACACTACAGGTTCTTTCCTGATGTATACAACCAATTTTTCCCGTTCCGTCTTTGCCAGATAATCCGGAGTAGTATAAGTAAAAGAAATAATAGGTTTGTCTTCTGATAAAGTGGCTTTCACCAACTCCATATCCGCCTTCTCTCTAATCGCGGCATAAGCCTCATCGGTCAGCGTATCCACCGGCAGATAAAAAGCCCCGACGGAGGGAAGCTGAATAAAATCCTCCTTCGCCAGTTGCTGCCAGTCCGTATTATAAAAACGAACTTCACTATCACAAGCCGGACCGCAAACAGTATTCACTACACAAATCACCTTTACAGAATCATTCAAGGGTAACAGTTTCATTTCCATAGAACTACTTCCGGTGGTTTGCAGAAACAAATAATCATCCGTCAGTCTTTTCAGTTCAGATACTTTGCCAAAACGATTTTTCACTTCCGCTTTCATATTGCTTGCCAGAAAATCCACACAATCCTCACGATTTACCTTTGTCAATAAAGGAGCCACCGAATCGGGCATGGCAATAAAAAGAGTTTTCATATCCTGAGCGTACAATGAAAGCCCACATAACAGCATACCTATTACAAACAATGTCTTTTTCATCACATTTTCAAATTAAAATCCTCCAAAGATACATATTTTGTCAGCTTATTCCCAACCGCATTATATTTTTTTCTATTTTTGTCGGACTGATAACCAACTAAACAGGAAATGCTATGTATTTACACAAAGAGTTAGAGACCCTGACACGACCCGAAATTGAGAAACTACAATTGGAACGACTGCAAAAGACTGTCCGCCATTGCATGAATTCCCCTTTCTATAAACAACGGTTTGCCGAAAATCATCTGAGTCCGGAAGATATCCGTTCATTGGATGATTTACAGAAAATCCCGTTTACCACCAAACAAGATCTACGTGACACTTATCCTTTCGGACTGGCGTCCGTACCTTTGGAAAAAACAGTCCGCCTTCACTCATCCAGTGGAACAACTGGAAATCCCACTGTCATTCTGCATACCCAAAAAGACCTTGACGAATGGGCTAATGCAGTGGCCCGTTGTCTTTATATGGTAGGATTACGTCCGGGAGATATTTTCCAGAACTCTTCCGGCTATGGAATGTTCACCGGCGGGCTGGGCTTTCAATATGGTGCTGAAAGGCTGGGAATGCTGACTGTACCTGCCGCTGCCGGAAACACCAAACGCCAGTTGAAATTCATCTCCGATTTCGGAACCACCGCCTTGCACGCCATTCCCAGTTACGCAGCCCGTATGTACGAGATAATGCAGGAAATGGGGATTGATCCGCGTCGTGACACCAAATTGAGAACATTGATCATAGGAGCGGAACCTCATTCCGAAGAACAACGCCGCCGCATCGAAGATATGCTGGGTGTAAAAGCCTACAACTCTTTCGGCATGTCCGAAATGTGCGGTCCCGGTGTGGCTTTTGAATGCCAGGAACAAAACGGATTGCATATATGGGAAGACTATTATATCGTAGAAATCATCGACCCCGACACATTGGAACCTGTGCCCGAGGGTGAAGTGGGCGAACTGGTACTGACCACCATCAACCGCGAGGCGATGCCGTTATTGAGATACCGTACCCGTGATCTGACCCGCATTCTGCCGGGGGAATGCCCCTGCGGCCGCCATCACAAACGTCTGGACAGAATGAAAGGGCGCAGCGACGATATGATTATCCTGAAAGGGGTCAATATCTTCCCCATTCAGATTGAAACGATTTTATTGCAATTCAAAGAATTGGGCAGTGACTATCTGATCACACTCGAAACCGCCGAATCTAATGACGAAATGACTGTAGAAGTGGAATTGAGCCAACTGTTCACCGATGACTATGGACGCCTGCAAGCATTGACCCGGGAAATTACCCGCCAACTGAAAGATGAGATATTGGTTACCCCACGTGTGAAACTGGTACCCAAAGGAGCACTGCCTAAATCGGAAGGTAAAGCAGTCCGTGTGAAAGACTTACGTAAAACCTTTTAAAAAATAAGTTTATGACTATACAACAATTATCCGTCTTCATCGAAAACAAATCGGGGACACTACAGAAAGTATTGAACTTATTGAAAGAAGCAGGCATACAGTTGATTGCCTCTACCATTGCCGATACAGTAGAGTATGGTATTTACCGTATCATCTGCTCGGAACCCAAACGCGCATACGAGACGCTGAAAGAGGCAGGAATCTCCGTGGCACTCTCCGATGTGTTCGCCATCACACTAGACAATCAGCCGGGGCGGGCGGCAGACGCCATCACCATTTTCAGTGAAGCCCAAATAGGCATTACTTATCTGTATTCCTTCCTGTTAGGAAATAAAGGCATCTTGATTTTCCGGACAGACAATCCGGACAGAGCAAGGGAAGTGATTATTCTTAATAATCTCTCTTTTGTAGCCGAAAAAGATTTATCAACACTGATTTAAAGTATTCCTTGTAGGGGCGGAGCTGCGTGTCCGCCCCCACAATTATCCTCTGCGTTTCAAGAAATCCGTAGGACTTTCTCCGAAATATTCCTTGTAACACTTGGTAAAATAAGAAGGAGATGTAAAACCTACCTCATACGTTATCTCGGATATGGTTTTCTCAGAAGAAGCCAACAAAGAAGCAGCTTTCTTTAATCTGGCAATACGCACCAGTTCATTGGGAGAATAATTGGTAAGTGCCTTAATCTTACGATAAAGCTGCACCCTGCTTAATCCCATCTTACTGCCTAATTCTTCCACACTTAACTCAGAATCTATCAAATTTGCTTCTATCAGCTCTCTGAAGCGCTCCACAAATCCTTTATCCACCTCGCTTACAGACTCTTTAGACAAAGTAATCTTATCTCCGAAAAACTGTTTCAACCGCTTATGGTTATCAATCAGATTCCGAAGACGCACCAGTAACAATTTGGAATTAAAAGGTTTGGAAATATAAGAATCCGCTCCACATTCAAACCCCTGTATCCGCTGTTCATCCAAAGAACAGGCAGTAAGCAACATCACCGGAATATGAGAAGTCTGTAATTCCATTTTCAGCTTCCTGCAACATTCCAATCCGTCCATCACCGGCATCATCACATCACAGATAATGGCATCAGGCACATATTTCATAGCTTTCTTTAATCCGGCATGTCCGTCGGCAGCCTCTATCACCGTATATTCCTCTTTCAATAATGATTTCACATAGCCACGTACATCCGCATTATCGTCAATTATCAAGATGCATTCCTTATTCTCATCCGGAAGCCGTTCTTCTGTTTCCGTTTCCTCCAATTCCTCCACCACCGTCGGCTGTGTAGTGTGCGGTTCCTGTATCCGATCTACAGACTGCTCCTCCACTATCTCCATAGGAATATCCACCGTAAACACTGTTCCTTTTCCTTCCACACTGTCCACCGTTATCACCCCGCCGTGCAACTCGACAAAAGCCTTTGCCAAAGCAAGACCAATACCTGAGCCCGCATGGTTCACATCCATCTGATAAAAGCGGTCGAAAATATGCCGGATGTGCCGGACAGAGATTCCCGAACCGGTATCAGCAACTACCAGACGGACATATCTTCTATTTTCCTCCTTTATTAAAGTAGAAAGTGTGACAGTGATAGTTCCATTCTCCGGGGTAAACTTAAACGCATTGGACAACAAATTAAAATAGACACGTTCCATCTTTTCGGCATCCAACGCCATCAGACAGTCTGTCCGGTCATCGTTCACGTCCAGAACAAAATGGATATGCTTTCTCAAAGCCAATGTTTGAAATGCATGGCTCCATTCCTGTAATTGCGCACGCAGGTCCATATTGGTTCTCACCAACTCCAGTTTACCATTTTCATACTTACGGAAATCAAGAATCTGGTTGACCAGCCTCAACAGAATATTCACATTCTTATGTACCACTTTCAATAAGGATCGTTGCTTAGAGGTCAAGTCTTTATCCTCTAAAAGCTGTTCCACCGGATCGGCAACCAAAGTAAGCGGAGTACGGAAATCATGAGAAACATTCGTAAAGAAGACCAGTTTGGCATGAGTCGCCTCTTCCAACTGCTTGGAGAGGCTGATCAGTTGGTCGCGTTGTTCCTCCAATTGTTTCTTTTGACGGGATAACTCCATGTTCATCCGGTTCTTTGTCCAATACGCACGGACGATGATCGCCAATAAGGCAGCAAACAGTAACAGGATAATCAGACATGCATACAGAAACATGGTCTGGGCAGAGTATCTTGACCAATATTCGTCCACCTGATTATTCAGCCGTTCTATCTTTCCGTCCTGTTCGGCAATGTGGTCTGTCTGCAACTGCATGACACGGGCATTCGTTTTATCAACAAGGGCTGTTGATAACTTAGTATCCCGTTCATACGGACGCTTCTCCAAAATATCCATCGCCACCTGCATCACTTTATCTCCTCCGGTAGGGTAAATAAAAGTGGCATCCAACACTCCTTCCAGTACCTGCTCCACTCCATACCCCTTGCCAGGCAACGCATCAATACCGACAAACAACATTTCCTTTTCCAACTGTCGCTGTCTGGCCGACAAATAAGCCCCGACAGCCATGCGGTCATTTTGGGCAAAAACCAGATTTATATCCTTATTGTCTTGAAGTATGGAATCCATTTTCTCCCCAGCCACACTTTGCAGCCAGGCTCCGTCCACGCTGGCGGCAATTTCTATTCCAGGCTCTGCCTTCAAGGCATCCGCCAATCCTCTATGACGCTCCATAGCCGGAGTGGAACCTTCCAGTCCCGTTATCTCCAAAATCTTCCCTTTTCCACCCAAACGGTTCACAATATATTGTCCCACATCTTTGCCAATCTCACAATTATCAGCACCCACAAAAGCCGTATAACGGTCCGACAAAATCTTACGGTCAATTACCACAACAGGTATTCCCAGCCCGTATGCCTTCTCCACAACAGGAGTGACAGCCGCCGCCTCATTCGGAGCGACAATCAATAAATCAACTTTCCTGTCAATAAAATAGTTGATATCTTCTATCTGATTCCGGTTATTATCTTTCGCGGTACGGATCTCCACCTCCACCCCATCATAAAACAAGGCTTCACGTACAATTTCATGATTCATTTTATGCCGCCATTCGTCATCACTACATTGTGAAACACCAATGTAATAGCGCGTATGTTTCTGACTGCACGATGTCAGAATTCCCATAAGGCATAAAATCAAAAACAAAAGATGTTTTTTCATGTTCCTCAAGGTATTTATAGATAACAAAGATAAAAGGTAACCGCTAATAAAACAAACATCTGCAAGAGAAAGTAAAAAAAGAACATCGCGAAGAACCTGATTACATCTACTTTGTATTTACAGGTTCTTCGCGATACAGCCTCAGACAATATGATTTCCAATCCAATTTGAATGAGTATCCGCAACCATTAAAATTTAAATCAACTCATTCTTTAAACGAGCCGGCAACTCAGGCATAGCCCCGTTTTGCGTACATACGTATGCAGAAACCTCAACAGCCAGTTTATGCGCCTCGGCAACCGGCTTTCCCTTCAAAATAGCAGCTACAAAAGTCGCCGTGAACGAATCGCCCGCACCTACCGTATCGGCCACCTCCACCTTCGGAGTCTCTACAAATGAAATCTCACCCGGAGTAAAGACATAACTGCCATTGACACCACACGTTAAAATCAACATCTTCAGATTATATTTCGCCAACAGAATCCAGCATTTATCCTGCAAGTCTATGCCGGGATAACCGAACATACGGCTCACTGTGACCAACTCCTCGTCATTAATCTTTAAAATATTACATTTTTTCATCGAGTTGCAAAGAATCTCCTTCGTATAGAAACCTTGGCGCAAATTCACATCGAAAATTTTACATTGTCCTTCTCCTTCGGGCATCACATCCAGAAAACGGTTGATTGTTTCCCTTGAAACCACACTACGCTGTGCCAACGAGCCGAAACATACGGAACGGGTATTCTTTGCCAACTCTTCCAAAGCAGGTGTAAAAGGTATATTATCCCAAGCCACCCCTTCTTTTATATCATACATAGGTACCCCATTAGGGTCCAGTTCCACCTGTACGGTTCCTGTGGGATAAGGCACTTTCTCTATCTGATACTTCAAGTTCTTACCATCAAAATTCTCAAGTATCTCATTACCCAGCTTGTCATCGCCAATCGCACTGACCACCCGGCTGTCAAAACCGAATTGTGACACATGATAAGCGAAGTTTGCCGGAGCACCACCAATTTTCTTTCCTTCGGGCAGCACATCCCATAGTGCCTCACCCATTCCTACGATGATTTGATTCATGATATTATTTACTGTTTACAATTAAAATCATTTCTTTATTTTCAAGGTATACATCAACAAATAGATAACTCCGACAGTCATCACCGCCACAGCGCCACTCTGCCCCATGGCATCACCGGCAACTCCCATGGCCAACGGAAATACCGTACCGCCGAACAGCCCCATAATCATCAATCCGGAAACTTCATTTTTCTTTTCGGGCATGGCAAACAATGCCTGCGAGAATATAATAGAGAACACATTGGAGTTACCGAAACCAATCATGGCAATGCAAATATAAATAATTGTTTCCGAATGGAATATAAATAATCCCACCATTGCCAGCAACATGAACACGACACTGAGAGCAAAGAAAGACTTTGCAGAAGCCTTTTGCAAGATAAAGGCTCCGAGGAAGCAACCCACCGTACGGAAAATAAAATAAAGACTTGTTGCAAAACCGGCCTCAGCCAATGTCATATCCAAACGCTCCATCAAGATTTTAGGAGCCGTTGTATTCGTACCGACATCAATACCGACATGGCACATGATCCCAATGAAAGACAAGAGAATAAACGGTTTTCCCAACAAGGAAAAGCACGCTTTGAAGCCGGACGCTTTATCGGGTTTCTCTTCCTCAATAGGGGTCAGCCCCAACAACACGATGGCAAAAACGGCTATCACCATATAAACAGGAAATAATACCCGCCAGCCAAGCCCGAAAGTAGGAATAGCCTGCATCGCTCCCCACATGGCAATGTAAGGGGCAAGAAAGGAAGCAATAGCTTTTACAAACTGACCGAAAGTCAATGTACTTGCCAACTTTTCCCCCGCAATAATATTACTCAGCAACGGATTCAAAGAGGTTTGCATCAACGCATTACCGATACCCAGTAAAGAGAAAGAAATCAACATAAGCGTATAGCCGTCGCCGAATATAGGGAGCAGCAAAGAGGCAAAAGTGACAATCAGACTCAGAAGAACTGTCTTCTTACGCCCTATCTTATTCATCAGAATACCTGTAGGTACGGAGAAAATCAGGAACCAGAAGAAGACCAAGGAAGGAAATATATTGGCTTGAGAGTCTGTCAGATCCAGATCCGCTTTTACATAATTCGATGCAATCCCCACCAGGTCTACAAATCCCATGGCGAAGAAACACAGCATCACCGGAATTAATTTGGCATACAGATTTTTATTGCTATTCATGACTTTATACTTAGTTTACAAACCTAACTTATATATTGTGAAATTTGAAATTTTCATCTCTCCTCCTTTACTATAAAAACGCAAAGAGTTATAAGGTTCATTCGGGAATACCAGATTAGTCATGGCAACGCGGCCACCGTCAACAAACAACTCCACACTTCCATTATCCACAAAAACTTGAATTTTATGTGCCTTCGCGGTGTTTATCGGAGCCCAAGTACCCAAAGCAAAATCATTTTTATAATTCACCGTAACCTCTTTATAACGAGCATAACTTTCTTCGGTATCCAAATCATGCGGTTTTACCTTCTTGCCAAAGTCTACAATACCGCTTTCCGCACGGTCCATTACCACACGTCCCTCCGAAGCATCCAGATAAATCTTCACCTTCTCACCCAAACTGTTCAGCAATTCAAAACCAGCCTCTTTACCAGCCGACACCAGTTGCAATTCCAGTTCAAAAGCGCCGTCGTTATTTTCAAAAAGTGTTTCTAAACGCTTCTCGCCATTTACTGTAAAATCATCCAGCTTTTTAGAATCTTTCCGCAAGTGCTCCGTTTCCTTTACCGGTGCGGCACTCAGATAAAGCTGTTTGTCTTCTCCCGTATACAGACTCAGCTCACGCGGCAAAGCATTGGCACTGCGGAACTGTTGTATAGGAGTATAGTTAGCATACTGCCAGTTGCTCATCCAAGGTACGGCAATGACACGGTCGCCGGTATTCGAGAAACAAACAGTGGCATAATGATCTTTCCCCCAGTCGAGCCATTTCACCACCTCGGGTTTCGTATCACATACAAACTGATGCCCGTCAAAGTCGCCTGTAAAATACATCGTACCGCTGCCTCCATAGACAAATCCCGGATTGATATTGACAATCATCACCCATTTCATCCTGGTCCGGTCACCATCTACAGGAAGTTGGATGAAATCCGGACATTCGAACTGATTGGGCTGAGGACCAAATCCTTCTCCAAACTCACTCATATATTCCCATTGCTTCAAGTTGGCAGATGAATAAAAACGCATATTCTTATCCGCACTGACAATCATAATCCATTTCTGTTCGGGTTCATACCAAAAGACCTTCGGGTCACGGAAATTCTGTAGTCCGTCAAACGGAGTAAGAACCGGATTCTGTTCATACTTCGTATAAGTACGCCCGTTGTCCGTACTGTATGCCATACTTTGTACCTGGCTCTGCCCACCGGGTATATTACGGTGCGAAGTATAAAAAGCGACAATTGTATTTTCACCGCAGCCTGCGCTGTTATGTTTATCCACAATGGCACTTCCCGAAAAGATATGCCCCAATGTATCACGGGCAATCGCCGGGTCAAGATGCTCCCAATGAACCAAATCCTTGCTCACGGAATGTCCCCAGTGCATATTTCCCCATACGGAGCCGTATGGATTATATTGAAAATAAAGGTGATATTCACCGTCTTTATAAACCAGTCCGTTGGCATCATTCATCCAGCCATAAAGCGGAGTGTGATGATAAACCGGACGGAACTTATCCCTGTTTGCCGTATCAAATGTATCCGAAACCCGGATGCTGTCCCAACACAGCGCATCTGCCGCCACCTTCTTTATAATGACAGTAGCTTCCTCACTTCCCTGAGGCAAGGCAAACGGAACATAATATTCAACGCTGTCTGTAGCCAGACGCACATCCATATCGGTATCTGCGGGGCTCCCAGTATCCAGTCTTACCAGTCCTTCCTTGCTGCTCTCCTGAATCGGAAGCAACAAATAGTTAGCGGGACGGGCAATATGTACGATTGTCACCGTATCTCCCTGATGTTCGAAAACCAGGTCATTTTTTTGTGACTGACAAGAAACAGCGCCTCCTGTAAAGGCTAAACCTAATGCAAGGTTAACAAGATTTGTTTTCATGAAGTATAGGATATTAAAAGTTTTGTTTGATTGTTTTTCGTTATCGGCAAAGTTAACGGAAACCTGCCTTACCGGCTGAAACATTTGTTTCATTCTTATGTATAAATGTTACTTTTCCACCATAAAGAAGAATTAAATCCCTCTTGAATCAGAATGTTATTTTCGCCGCAAATTCTACGGTGAACGGACGGATATAGCTGCCTGCCATCCATGCGCCGTTATATGCCGCCGCATTCTCCTTATCTACCAGCTCGGCTCCCGAAATACTTCCTTTCGCCCCGGTCTGGTTCAAGAAGTTTATCACAGTTCCGCTTAAGGACAAATGTTTGTTCACATTCCAGTTTATTCCACCGAATGTTTCCCAACGGCCGTTGAAATAATAGGCATTTTTAATATTTGCATACGTCTTGCTGAAGTAACGGAAACTGGCCCATACCTTCAAGTCTTTGGTAATGTTGTAACTAGGGTCCAGTTCAATCAGCACCTTCGGAATTTCGGTAACGATATTGCCGGTGGCATTGATACCCGATGTTGTCCCGTCACTAAAGGTCACTCCCGTTTCATACTTCTTATACTTCGGGCTTTGGTAAGTGAACAGGAAGTGGAAATCAAATCCTTTGAAAGGTTTCACCACCGCATCCGTCGTCCACCCTATTGTTTCAATATCATAACTCAATGCGGCCGCCTTAATATCCTTATCATTATTCGGATTAATCAGATTCAAGGTAGAGTTGTTGTTAGTCTTGGCAATGTAACTGAACAGTGAGGTCAGACTAATCCAGTCATTATTGAAATAAATACCCGCACGCCCCAACGGAATTGTAATCTTATCTACATTCGGCATCTCGGCAGGAGCAAAGTTCGACATATTCGGCCGCTGGGTATTGTAGGTGAAATCGGCGGTAAAGCCAAACTGCTTTGTCATTTTATAAGTGGCGGCAGCCGTGAAAGCCATGTTCAGCCAATTGTAACTGAAATAACGGGGAGCTATCTTCGTACCATCGGCTGCAACTGCCCCGATATGATAACCGGCAAAGCGGCCTACCGGATTGCCTTCGGCATTATATACCGCCAGGTTCTTTCCTGCCAGACGCTGGTACTCGAAGCGTGCGCCATAATACACATTCCATTTATCGGTGATGTCCCAGTCGTGAGTAGCATAAAGAGCCAGTTTGTTTTCATGTCCTTTGTAATATTCGGAAGCATTCTGGTTCAGATTATAATAAGGAGTGTTTCCGTAATGATGAATATCCTTCGTATCAGCGCTGTACAACATTTGGGGATATTCTTCCACCGTATGGTCATACATGGTAGTGTTCGAAGCATAGTCCACATCATAATACCATTCGTTCACCCCCACACGCCAAGTCATATCATCATACTTCCGCGACAACTCGGTGGTAAAGAAGAACTCATCTATATTCCCCCGGTTGAAACAGGACATGCGGCTCTGTACATATCCCTCATAAGGATTCAATGTTCCATCCAGTCCTTTGGTGCTATAGCCGTCGGCTCCTACTTTCTGCTCCATAGACATCGGAGTCTGGTACAGATAGGAACCCAAAGCATGGTCATACTTCATATTGATTTTCCACTCCAACCCGTTATCCCACCGGTAACGGTTCAGAACCGTCAACTGATTTCCTTTACTGGCCGTAGCATCATACAGACTGATCTTTTTCATCTCGCCGGTACGCATGTCCATATAAACCATATCCGATACATTGGGCAGATAAGAAGAAGTCCCCAGTCCGAAACCGGGAATTTCCTTCACACTCCCATCGCCTACATAAATAAATGGTGCACCGGTGGTAGCATTGGACAACCAATGGCTGTTGCTGTAATGGTAGATGGCAGAGAGCTGTCCACGTCCTTCATTGTAGAACTTGGTCAAGGCAAACTTATAGATCTGAGTCCGGTCCTGATATTGCGCAAAACGCAGTTTGAACGAACCCGGATCAAAATTCTGATAGATGCTGCCGCTGTAAAACCAATCTTTTCCGATGCTTCCATTCAGATTGAAGTCAAATTGCTGTTTACCGAAATGATTGGTGCCGTAGTTCAGCACACCATTCATTTTCTTCTCTTTATCCAAGCCGAGTTCCGTAAACGAATTGACAGCATAACCTATATTACCGGTAGTAATCGCTGTTTCGGAAATCTTCAGCAATCCGGTATGTCCCAAGCTGCTGTCTCCGCGCCAATGCGTGTTTACATTATGAGGATTCGAATTATATACCACAGGCAGACCATTTTCGAGTACATTCACATCACCACCGGGCAGACCGATAGAGATTTCACGAGGACCATTGGCACTAGCCGCATTCAACATGACATTGCGATTGCCTTCCTCTTTCGAATCAGAGGACACTTTGGTAGAATCTTGTTGTGCATAACCATTCAAGCAAGCGGCGGCAAGTAAAATAATGACCGCGCCCATCCGGTTCTTTTGCTGATTTTTGTTCATAGCATTAAATGTTTTTAGAAGTTTTTCTGAGGCAAAGGTAGGGGACAGCCGGCAACCTCTATAAAACATTTGTTACAGCTGCCGGCATTTTTGTTTCATTGCAACAAAAGTGACGGATTATGTAACATTTCTCGTGAACCATACGCCTTTTCACCTCTAAAAACAAATTCATGCCAATTTTCCTTCAGCCTTCAGTTTGGGCTGTTTTTCCCCATTCCATCGAAGAAAACACCTGAAGGATAATCCTTCAGCCTACTGTCAGCCCGCCTCCTCTTTTTCTATCCGAAGTATGCCGGTAATCAGCATAAAACACTTACCTTTACAGCACACCAACTGAAAAGAAAGACACCACAATGAAAGGAAAACCCCTCAAACCTTCAAGGGAAACATCTAATTTGCCCGTACAAGCTCTTTTCTCCTATGAATTAATAGGTTTTTCCAGTATGATTAAGTACTTTTGTCCTGAATACTAAGACAGACTCCGATGGCAGACTGTACAATCCACTATAGCAGACCGTACAGTCCACTACAGTAAACCGTACGGTCCATTGCCTGCGTCTATAGAAGTTAATAGAAAGAATCCCCTTAGCGTTCAGCAAGAAACGACTTAATCTCCCTATTAAAAAGCATTAAACATGGCAGCAAAGTATGATTTCAAAACCTCCCCCGACATACAGGGAGAGAAGGAACAGCCCACCCTGTATCCGCAAATTGTAGTATCGGGCACAAAAAACCTGAAAGACCTGGCTAAAGACATCGCCCGGCGTTCTACCGTCCACGAAGGGACCGTCGTCGGTCTGTTATGTGACCTGGAAAGCATTATCGCCAATTACCTGGCAGACGGTTATAACGTAAAACTGGGAGAACTGGGCACATTCTCGGCCACACTGACTTGCCGCAAGGTAACGGACAAAAGCGAGATACGCGCCGCATCGGTACATTTTGACAACATAAAGTTCAAACCCACCCGGAAATTCCGTAAGGAGGTACGAAGCAAAGGAAAGCTGGAACGGGCGGAATATGGTTTCCGGACCTCCTCCACCCGATATTCAGCAGAAGAACGCTTTGTACGGCTGACAAATTATCTGAAAGAGCACTCCATTATCACTTGCAAGGAATATTGTGCCTTGACAGGGTTGCTGAAAACAAAAGCCGGCAGCGAACTACGCCAATGGAGCAGCGAAAAGAAAATAGAAAGAAACGGACGCGCCCCGCACGTGATATACAGGGCGATGCCGGAAGGCTGAAAAGGTATCCTTTCACCTGCTTCCCCCCTCTCCCGGAACCTTTATTCTTTCCGGGTGCGGCTGGTGGCTATGAGATACGCCCCCAGCAGAATCAGCGGCACACTGAGCCACTGCCCTATGTTAAAAGTCATATCCGCCTCTTCGGCAACCTGCGGATTCTTCATAAACTCCAGAGCAAAGCGAGTGCCAAAGAATATAAGCAAGCTTACTCCGGTTATTAATCCCACCCTCTTTTGTAAATGGTATGTATGGTACATCACCCAGGCAGTTACACCGGCAACCAGGCAATACAGCATTTCATAAATCTGAGTAGGATGGCAAGGCAAACCTTCATACAGCTGATGCCACTCCCGGGAACGGACAAATTCAAATCCCCAAGGCAACGTGGTGGGATATCCGAATATCTCGGAATTCATTAAATTACCAAAACGGATACAGAAGCAGACAATCGCCACAGCAGGTATCATGCGGTCAAACAACCACCACACACTTTTCCGGGTTACTTTTTTCGAGTACCACATCAGAGCCAGAATGATGGCGAACACCCCTCCGTGACTTGCCAGCCCGCCTTTCCAAATCTTGAATATTTCAACAGGATGGGCGCCATAATAGTCCCATTCATAAAACAAACAGTGCCCCAGACGGGCGCCAATGACCGTACTGACTATGCAATAGACAAAAAGCTTGTCCACCCACTCTTCCGGATACTTCTCTTTTTTGAATAAACGGCTTACCATTTCATAAGCCAATATGAAACCAAGGCCCCACATCAGCCCATACCAACGCACTTCCCAACTACCTACTTTAAATAAGATAGGATCCACATCCCATACAATACTTGCTATCATTGTTCTATTTCTTTGTTTATGAACACAAAGGAAATAAAAAAATCTCTTCTCCGGAATAAAACAGAGAAGAGATTTTCAGAATATCGTTCTTTTTGAGGAAACCTCTTTATACCAAATGGGCAATCAGTTCCTCACGGTCGCCGCACAGCAGATCAATTACAGGAACTTCGATCATGGTATAACATCCGGGCTGCTGTTTCATGGAGGCGCGTGCCACGCAAACCAGCACCTGCGCGGTAAGAGCCGGATTATTAATCTTCATGTCAAACTCGAACAACTGATTGTGAGTCTTGCCCGATACCCCTTTGCGAACCAGGTTAACGCCATGACCTACGTCGTTCAAATCGTCCACACATGGAACTTGTTTTACATGTGTCTCGTCATTTACAAAATAAGGATCCGACTTGATGGCGGCTTCCACAGTCTTGAAGTCCGCACCTTCCTCCAGTTCCACATACACCATACGGCGATGGATACCGGTTCCCACAGGAATAGTCATGGACAAAGCATCCTTCACTCCATCAATGGCACGGACTGCTACGGAATGCCCCATGCTGCGTCCCGGACCGAAATTGGTATAAGTAATACCCTTCGGAGCGATGGCTTCCAGCAGTGTACGGACTACAGAATCGCTTCCCGGATCCCATCCGGCAGAAATAATAGCGACAGCCTTACCGGCCTTTGCCGACTCATCCAATGAACGGCGGAGAGAAGTGATTTGCGTATGAATGTCGAAACTATCTACCGTATTGATACCCATTGCCAGAATCTCTTTCGCATATTCTTCCACGCTACGGGTCGGAGTAGCCAGCACAGCCACATCCACATCTTTCAATTCCTTTATATCTTTCACCACAGCGTATGCTTCCAACTCGGCAGGCTTGTTTTCCGCACCGCTACGACGGACGATACCTGCAATCTCAAAATCGGGAGCAGCTTCCAAAGCCTCCACTACATACTGACCAATGTTACCGTATCCAACCACGGCCGCTCTTATTTTTTTCATCTTTTATTGGGTTTAGTTTACTATTATCTGTTAATTCGCTGCAAAAATAAACATTTTGCCTCGTTTTTTTGTTCACTACGACCTAATAATTTAAAAATATTCTTGCCGAACTTATAATTTAAAAGATAGATGTCCTATTTTTGCAAAGAACTGTAAATTTTCAAATGAAACAACCATGATAGAATATATTAAAGGAGACATTGCGGAGATTACTCCGGCAACGGTGGTTTTAGATTGTAACGGGATGGGGTATGGCATCAATATCTCATTGAATACGTATTCGGCCATTCAGAATCAGAGCAATACGAAATTATATATTTATGAAGCGATCCGGGAAGACGCCTACGTACTCTACGGATTCTCGACCAAACAGGAACGGGAGTTGTTTTTGTTACTGATTTCCGTATCGGGCATCGGCGGCAACACGGCACGTATGATTCTGTCGGCCTTATCCCCTTCCGAGCTGTGCGGAGTAATCAGTTCCGGTAATGACAAATTATTGAAAACGGTAAAAGGCATCGGCCTGAAAACTGCCCAACGCATCATAGTGGACTTAAAGGACAAGATCGCCACTTCGGGCGTGGAGACGGTGAACAGTGAAATGTTTGCCAATCCGGGCAATACGGAAATTCATGACGAGGCTGTCGCCGCACTCACCATGCTGGGATTCGCACAAGCCGCATCACAAAAGGTAGTGGCTGCCATACTGAAAGAGGAGCCTGCCGCCCCGGTAGAAAAAGTGATCAAGCTGGCCTTGAAGCGATTGTAAGGGCCGTACATGAAACAAGGAACACGGACAATGCGGACTTTGGGGAGGTTCTCTTCAGGATCCGCATTGTTTGTGTTCCCATCCACATCACTTCTCTTCCTCCTGTTCCTGCATTTTGCGGGTTACAAACTCTATTTTCAAGTTCGCTTCTTTCTTATCTTTACGGATTTGTTCCATGCCGGACAGGATGCGCGCCAACTCCGTCAATTCTGCAATCGCCTTACGGTCATTGGGTTGCATAGCCGTTTTATAAGTACGATCTCCGATAAACTGAAGTTGGATATTCTTATCTTTGTTCGCTACAATAAAAGCGATAACGCCGCCGTCTTCCCCCATCTTGTAATCGGCCTTCTCGATTGCACGGCCCAAGTCAGTGGTTTCATAGCTGTCTTTCGAGGCGGGAGTTTCGGCAAAGGTACCCCCCACACTCACCTTCACCGCCGTGTGATGCAACGTGCCGCCAGCACAATAAATAGAGGTAAGGGACATTTCCCCCTGCTCGTTCACCTGTCCGCGCAAGAATGAACGGCCTATATTCTTTTCTACCGTCTGGGTGGGATAAAAATAGTTACCCACCTCCTGATATGCAGTATCTTTCTCAAGAACAAAATTACCCTTGACGGAATCCAGCTGAGCTTGTTTCACCACCATCATGCTATCCAGGTAAATCAGACTTTTCCGCTGTTCTTTCAAATCCACCTGCTGCATCAGCTTGACTCCCTGTTTTCTGGCTTCAAACGCTTTCGGATAAAGGATGCGGATACTGTCTATCTGCAATTTGGCCTCATTAAAGTTCTCTTTTTCTAAAGCCGCTTCGGCCTTACGCAAATTTTCTTGCGCTTTCTTCTCGCCGCCATCATCACAACCGGCCAGCAACAAGGCAAATAATGCTACTAATCCTATCTTTTTCATGTACTTGATCGTTTTATATGCAGGCAAAAATACAATTTAATTGCGTGATTTCTCCTTATCCTGCGCAAAAAATCGTAAATTTGCCCCTCTTTAAGATGAATATGGAACTAAAAGAACACTTTAATAATAAGATATTCAAGTTAATCTCCGAAACGGCAGACGAACTGGGATTGGAATGTTACGTTGTAGGAGGTTATGTACGAGATATATTCCTGAAGCGTCCCTCGAAGGATATAGATGTAGTCGTAGTAGGGAGCGGAATTGAAATGGCACAGGCCTTCGGCAGGAAGCTGGGACGTGGGGCACACGTTTCTGTTTTTAAAAACTTCGGTACGGCACAAGTTAAATACCATGACACGGAAGTGGAATTTGTCGGTGCCCGTAAAGAGTCGTACAGCCATGACAGCCGCAAGCCTGTAGTAGAGGACGGCACCTTGGAGGATGACCAAAACCGGCGCGATTTCACGATCAATGCCATGGCAGTGTGCCTGAACAAAGCACGTTTCGGTGAACTGGTAGATCCTTTTAACGGGCTGGACGATTTGAAAGAGAGAACTATCCGTACACCGCTGGACCCGGACATCACTTTCAGTGACGATCCGCTCCGCATGATGCGTTGTGTCCGGTTTGCCACACAACTGAACTTCTATATTGACGACACCACTTTCGAAGCACTGTCACGCAACAAGGAACGCATTCATATTATCTCCAAAGAGCGCATCGCCGACGAGTTGAACAAGATCCTGCTCGCCCCCATACCGTCCAAAGGCTTTATAGAACTGGACCGCTGCGGACTGCTGCCTTTGATTTTCCCCGAACTGGTGGCGCTGCAAGGAGTGGAAACCCGGAACGGGCGTGCCCATAAAGACAACTTCTATCATACCCTGGAAGTTGTGGACAATATTTCCAAACATACCGACAACCTATGGCTGCGTTGGGCTACGCTGTTGCATGATATAGGCAAGCCACGTACCAAACGCTGGGAGCCACGTATAGGATGGACTTTCCATAATCATAACTTTATCGGTGAGAAAATGGTTCCGGATCTCTTCCGCAAGATGAAACTGCCCATGAATGAGAAGATGAAATATGTCCAAAAGTTGGTCAGCCTGCACATGCGCCCCATTGTTATCGCAGATGATGTAGTAACCGATTCCGCCGTGCGACGTCTGCTTTTTGAAGCCGGAGATGATATTGACGACTTGATGATGCTGTGCGAAGCGGACATCACTTCAAAAAATGAAGCACGAAAACAAAAATTCCTGGATAACTTCAAACTGGTACGCCAGAAGCTGAAAGACCTGGAAGAAAAAGACCGGATACGCAATTTCCAACCTCCGGTAGACGGAGAAGAAATTATGCGGATATTCGACCTGCAGCCCTGCCGTGAAATAGGCAGTCTGAAAAGTTCTATCAAGGATGCCATACTGGATGGAATCATCCCTAATGAGCATGATGCTGCTTTAGAACACATGTTGAAGAAAGCAAAAAGCATGGGATTAACTCCAAAAAACTTATAAGAAATTGACCATACACTATACCAAAGGAGAAGAGTGGGCCAATACCCTGTCACATGGCGTTGGTATCCTGATAGGTATCGCCGGCGGCGGTTATCTGTTGCTTACTGCCATGAAAAGTGGCAATCCGTGGGCAACAGGCGGCATGTGGCTCTACCTATTCGGTATGCTGTCTTCCTATATCAGCTCCACCTGGTATCATGCCAGCAAACCATCTCCTCACCGCGAAGTGTTGCGCAAATTCGATCATGCTTCGATTTATCTGCATATCGCAGGCAGCTATTCCCCCATCATGCTGATAGCCTTGCGGGAAGCAGATTATTGGGGATGGGGAATTCTTAGTTTCGTATGGCTATGCGCCCTCGCCGGGATCATTCTATGTTTTTGTAACCTGAAAGAACATAGCAACCTAGAAACAATTTGCTATATAGCCATGGGATGCAGCATTTTTGTAGGTTTCAAGCCGCTCTGCCAACATGTGCCTCCCGCTTTTATTTATTGGTTAATCGGCGAAGGAGTGTCTTACATCACCGGAGCTGTCTTTTATTCCTTCCCCAAATTGCCCTATATGCACTCTGTTTTCCATCTGTTCGTATTAGGAGGAACGGTCTGTCACATGATGGCATTGTGGTACATTTTATAACCTTCCCATCTTCAATAAGTTATCCGTTTTGGGAAACTTTTATTCATTTTTTAAACAGAAAGTTTCCCAAAATGTTATACCTTTGCAGCTGTCCGACAAGGTGAAGTTAACCACTTCCAAGAGGGAATGCCGTGAAAATCAGCAACAGTACCCGCTGCTGTAATTCTCGTAGAGCTGAAACAATATGCCACTACAAAACCATTTGCGGGAAGGCGTTTTAAGGGAGAGATAAGTCAGAAAACCTGCCTGGAAGGACAGCCAAGTTTTTTAAATTAACAATTAATTTTTCAAACAATGAATTACGCTGAGATTTGTATTATTAAGCGTGATGGAAAGCGGGAAGACTTTTCCATCAGTAAAATTAAAAATGCAATCGGCAAGGCATTCCATGCCTCCGGAATTGACAATGAAGACAAACTGATTGCTGAAATTACCATGCGGGTTATCAGCAATTTCGTATCTCCAACCATCAGTGTGGAAGAGATTCAGGATCTGGTAGAAAAGGAACTGATGAAAGTACGTCCCGAAGTGGCCAAGAAATATATTATTTATCGCGAATGGCGGAATACGGAACGCGACCGTAAAACGCAAATGAAGCACATCATGGACGGCATTGTAGCCATCGACAAAAATGATGTCAACCTGAGCAATGCCAACATGTCCAGCCATACTCCCGCCGGACAGATGATGACTTTTGCCTCGGAAGTTACTAAAGATTATACCTATAAATACCTGTTGCCTAAAAAATATGCCGAAGCACATCAGTTGGGCGACATACATATACATGATTTGGATTACTATCCCACCAAGACTACCACTTGTATCCAATATGACCTGGATGACTTGTTCGAACGCGGCTTCCGCACTAAAAACGGAAGTATCCGTACTCCACAGTCCATTCAAAGTTATGCCACTCTGGCCACCATCATATTCCAGACAAACCAGAACGAGCAACACGGCGGACAGGCTATTCCCGCCTTCGACTTCTTTATGGCGGAAGGGGTACGGAAGACATTTCGCAAACATCTGAAAACTTTAACCGAGTTTTATATAGAAGTAGAGGGAAAAGAACCCGGAACAGAGGCTCTCAAGAAAATTGAAGAGAAAGCATACGCCATGACACGCAAAGATACACATCAGGCCATGGAAGGATTCATCCACAACCTGAACACCATGCATTCGCGAGGGGGAAATCAAGTCGTGTTCAGTTCCATCAATTATGGAACAGACACTTCTCCCGAAGGCCGCATGGTCATAGAGGAACTGCTGAAAGCTACCATCGAAGGCCTGGGTACCCGTGGCGAAGTACCGGTCTTCCCCATACAGATATTCAAGGTTAAAGACGGAGTATCTTATTCCGAAGAGGACTATAAGAAAGCCATGGAAAACTTCGAAGCGGCACTGGAAGGCAAAATGGAATTCCAAGCTCCCAATTTCGACTTGTTTCTGAAAGCCTGCCGTACCACCGCAAAAGCCTTGTTCCCTAATTTTATGTTTTTGGATACTCCTTATAACAAAAATGAGAAATGGGATATCAAGGACCCTAAACGTTACCGCTATGAACTGGCAACTATGGGATGCCGTACCCGCGTATACGAAAATATAGCAGGTGAAAAAAGTTCATTAGGACGTGGCAACCTGTCATTCACCACCATGAATATGCCCCGGCTGGCCATCGAAGCACGCATCAAGGCAGAAAGTCTGGAAGAGTCAGGCAAGAAAGAGGCCATAGAAAGAAAAGCAAAAGAAATATTCATGGAAAGTGTACATGCTTTGTCCGAACTGATTGCCGAACAATTGTATGCACGCTACCAGTATCAACGTACAGCCCTGGCACGCCAGTTCCCGTTCATGATGGGGAATGATGTGTGGAAAGGCGGAGGAAAACTTTCGCCCAACGACCAGGTGGGGGATGTATTGCGTCAAGGCACATTAGGGATAGGCTTTATCGGCGGACACAATGCCATGATGGCTCTTTATGGAGAAGGTCACGCACATAGCCAGAAAGCATGGGATACATTATTCGAAGCCGTTACGGAAATGAATAAAGTGGCAGATGAATACAAACAGAAATATCAGTTGAATTTCTCCGTACTTGCCACTCCTGCCGAAGGACTTTCCGGACGCTTCACCCGTATGGACCGCCGCAAATACGGCATCATTCCCGGCGTGACGGACAATGACTATTATGTAAACTCTTTCCACGTAGATGTAAAAGAGCCCATCACCATCACCGAGAAGATAAAACGGGAAGCTCCTTTCCACGCCATTACCCGCGGAGGGCATATCACTTACGTGGAACTGGACGGAGAAGCTCAGAAAAATGTAAAAGCCATAGCCAAGATTGTAAAAGTAATGCATGACGAAGGCATTGGATACGGTTCCATCAACCATCCTGTTGATACTTGTCAGGCTTGCGGTTACAAAGGAGTCATTTACGACAAGTGCCCTGTTTGCCAGAGCGAGAATATAATGCGAATGCGTCGCATTACCGGGTATTTGACAGGCGACCTCAGCACTTGGAATTCAGCCAAGCGTGCTGAAGAACGTGACCGGGTAAAGCATGGATAATCAGCATGAACTTGTTATTTACCTATCCTGAAACAATAGTCGACGGTGAAGGCATCCGCTATTCCATCTATCTGGCCGGATGCCGTCACCATTGTCGCGGTTGCCAGAATCCCGAATCCTGGAATCCATCGGCAGGCACTCCGCTCACACCGGAAAAAATAGAAAAAATGATCTGCGAAATAAATGCCAATCCATTATTGGACGGAATCACCTTTTCCGGTGGAGATCCACTTTATCATCCCCAAGAATTCCTGGCTCTGGTCAAACAGATCAAAGAAGCTACCGGACAAAACATCTGGTGTTATACTGGATATACATTTGAACAGATACAAAACGATGAAATGTTAAAACCGATACTGGATTATGTGGATGTTATAGTAGACGGACGATTTGAGCCGGATTTGTACTCTCCTTACTTGGAATTTCGGGGCAGCAGTAATCAACGCATCATCCGTGTGCGATAACGCTAAAAGAAATAAAAAAGGGGTGTTTTCTTGATATATATCATGAATTCACCCTTTTTTATGTTTTTCAGCATATATTTACTTGCTAATTTCAAGAAAAGCCGTACCTTTGCAATGTGGTTGTGAAACCAAATATTAAGTTAATAAAGAAAAGAACAAAATTAGGTATTAAGTATTAAGGTAAAGATTTTAATTTAAGGTATTAGATTTAGGTAAAGAAAGATTGATTTAGAAAGGTATTAGTAGTAAGATTTAAGGTAATTAGAAAAAGAAAGTTTTCAGGAGATTAGTTTTATAGGTATTAAAAGAGTTGTTTTTTTTAGGTACAAGAGAGAGAGGATAACACAACTGAGACGAGAAAGATGAAAAGAACCCCATAATGGAGGGGGGTTCTTCAGGATGTGAGCGGGTTTGATAAAAACTTTCGCTCTTTTTTTATGTCTTTTTTTCACCACGGGAGAGAAACAATATAAAAAACGCAGATTTCCGCAAAGACGATTGATTCAATCTTTGCGGAAATCCGTGCCTATCGGCATTGTTATAAAAATGCCGTGTCCTTTTCTGTCATGCAGACCTAGAACAAGAATCGCATGATATCATTAAAGTTCGCCCAAATGAGCAAGGCAAACAGTAAAAACATACCTACCATCTGTGCATATTCCATAAACTTGTCACTCGGCTTACGGCGGGCAATGATTTCATAAAGCAGGAATAATACATGTCCGCCATCCAATGCCGGAATAGGCAGAATATTCATAAACGCAAGAATGATTGACAGAAAAGCAGTCATTTCCCAAAAACGATGCCAATCCCATACTTTCGGAAAAATACTTCCTATCGTTCCAAAACCACCTACGCTCTTGGCTCCTTCCTTAGTGAACACATATTTCATATCGTTCACATATCCCTTCAACGTATTTACCCCCAATTGCACCCCGGCAGGAAAAGATTCAAAGAAACCAAATTCACGGGTTGTTTCTTTATAATCAGCCAATGAAGAGAATGTTGCACCCACTCTAAACAAAGAGTCTGTACGCACCGTCACGGTGTCACGCAGTCCGTTACGCGAATATACCATTTGTAGAGAAGCATCTTTATCTCCTGTAGCTTCCGCATCAGCCTGCATATTATCCAGTTTTTCCACCAATGCATTCCATGAGTTCAACCTCTCGCCATTGACCGCGACCAGACTATCTCCCTTCTGTATACCGGCCTTATCCAAGCCACCGCCCGGTATCACCGAGTCAACGACATTAGGAACTAACGCCGTAACAAACATCGGATCATCCTTTGCTATATCCAACAAGCTGATCTCAGGCATATATACTTCGGCTTCCTTTCCGTCGCGCAATACAGTCACTGTACGTGCCTCAGCAATATCACGAAGCATATCCACCCCGAAACGCTCCAATGGTTTTTCATCTGCACGAAGAAGAATATCACCGTCACGGAAACCTATTTCCCGGGCACGCTCATTAAATTTCATACCATGAGTCATGTCTTGCAGCGATACAAAAGAATCTCCCCAATGGAATAAAATCATGGAATAGATGAAGATAGCCAGCAAGAAATTCATCAAGACACCACCCACCATGATAAGCAGACGCTGCCAAGCCGGTTTTGAACGAAATTCCCATGGCTTAGCAGGCTGTTTCATCTGCTCGGTATCCATAGACTCGTCTATCATACCTGCAATTTTGACGTACCCGCCTAAAGGCAACCAGCCGATACCATATTCCGTTTCACTGTTTTTCGGTTTGAATTTGAACAAGGTGAACCACGGGTCAAAGAACAAACAGAATTTTTCCACTCGTGTCTTAAATAAACGAGCGAAGAGGAAGTGCCCGCCTTCATGGATTATTACGAGCAATGAAAGGCTCATTATAAGTTGCAGGGCACGGATCAAGAATGTTTCCATCTAATTATTTGCTGTTTTACGATTTTTATAATTTTCGCAAAGGTACGTTTTCTTATTTAACGTATCAAATGAGTAGATGTTTTTTATAATTCTTTTCATTCCGGTGTATCTATCAAATCAGCTCTTCTGCTATCCGTCGGGCTTCGGCATCCGTAGCCACATAGTCTTCATAGGTGGGCTTCTGTAAGTAGGATACGCGCGACATGGTCTTTTCTATTACTTCACTCATGCCAAGGAACGAAATTTTGTCCTGCAGGAAGGCAGCTACCACCACTTCATTGGCGGCATTGACAATGCAAGGCATATTGCCTGCACGATGTAGCGCTTCGTAGGCCAGGGCGAGGTTACGGAAACGGGTGGTGTCCGGTTGCTCGAACGTCAGTTCCGTGCACAGCTTGAAGTCCAGGCGCGGGAAAGAGGCTTTCAACCGGTCGGGATAGGAGAAGGCATATTGGATGGGCAGGCGCATGTCCGGCATTCCCAGTTGTGCTTTCACGGCACCGTCCTCAAACTGGACCATTGAATGAATGACCGACTGCGGATGTACGACCACTTCTATCTGGCCGGGCTGAACGCCAAACAACCACTTGGCTTCAATTACTTCAAAGCCTTTGTTCATCATGGAGGCAGAATCAATCGTTATCTTTGCGCCCATTTCCCAATTAGGATGTTTCAGGGCTTGTGTCTTGGTCACGGTTTTCAGTTGTTCCAACGTATACGTGCGAAAA
>ERZ773138.1020-NODE-1020-length-29196-cov-6.659071_pt1 | contig 29196 bp, 21 predicted proteins | sample MGYA00511114_ERZ773138 | MGnify/ENA primary metagenome ERZ773138 (study PRJEB29015, sample SAMEA2737805) | human gut metagenome | biome: human gut; feature: human-associated habitat; material: faeces | place: China | collected 2012 ...
TGACCTCGGTTAAACTTATAAATCACAGCAGTTCAACTGCTGATTGGAATTAATAGACATTTTCAATAGATATATTACTGAATAGCGATATAGATAAAATACATCTAAGCATAGTTCTAAAGTATTGTTCATTATATATAGTTCATTCTCAAGTCTGTTATATAGTTTGTAAAATCTGATATTGATCCTTTTATTATTTTATGGCTAAATACTCTTTCTAGAATGATCTAGTATGATGCAAAATACCATTAAAATACAGGAACATAAATGAAATTCTCTATTATTCTCCCGATATATAAAGTTGAGAAATATCTTCGTCCATGTGTTGATAGTATTCTCAAACAAACATATAATGATTTTGAAATAATCCTTGTAGACGATGGATCTCCCGACTCAAGTCCAAAGATTTGCGATGAGTATGCCGCAATTGATAGTCGTGTAAAAGTCATTCATAAGCCTAATGGCGGACAAGCTGATGCTCGCAACGTAGGTTTAGAGGCTGCTTTAGGTGATTATATTTGCTATGTCGATAGCGACGACTATCTAGTAGATAATAAAGTCCTTCAACTATTGGCAAATAAGACTAAAGATAATCCAGACATCGTTCATTACAAGTTTAAAGAATGGTTTGAATCTGAAGGCCGTGTGGCTGATTGTAAATTCAACTACAAAGTACCAACTGAAGGGCGATCTGTGGCAGAAATCTACTGTGACCTCATAGATAATGATGCTTACTACAATAGTGCGTGGAGCAAGATCATTCGCCGCGACCTCTTAATGGCCAACAACATTCGTTTTGAGAAGGGGATTGTGGGTGAAGATAACGAATGGTATTATCATGTTGTAATGGTTGCCAAAAGTCTTGTTCTTGTTGATGAGCCGCTTTACATATATAGAAGACGACAAGGATCCACCACCACTACAACCACAAGAAAGAATCTCATAGATCAAATATATGTTCTAGACAAATGGGAAAATATACTTAAACAAGCACCTAATGATGCTCGCGCACGTGTCGTATGGGGAAGTCTGGCTAAACAATATTGCAGTGCACTAATTATATATGCTAAAGTAGATGATGCCAAAGATTTATTACCTCAGCTACTTCATAAAAAACATTTGTTGCAATATAGCAATAATAAAAGAGTTATAATCTTTCGTAAAGCAGTAAAACTTGTTGGTATAAAAGGTCTAATTTACGGTCTCAAGTTCGTCCAAAAAATACGTTAATGCAATGATACTTTGTTCAGATAAACGCAAGTGCCCAAAGCTGGGAGGTATGCAGATCGTGAATACTGAAAGCATCAAACAATATGAAGGCAATACAGAAGTGGAGGCCTTAATCTGTTCTCGCGATGTTGCTCAAGTGGCACAATACATGAATATCCCGAATTTAAAAATTATACAACTTTTTAGTGCAGGTTTTGACAACATAGATCCAAAGTTACTCCAATCAAAGGGTGTGCACCTATGCAATGCAGCTAATGTATATAACGTGGGTATGGCTGAATTTGTAGTATATGCTATGCTGATGCGAGCCAAACGCTACAACCATAGCATCAAAAACCGGCTCCTCCGCCCAATGCGAAACTATCGTTATATCACAGAACTTGCAGGTAAAACTGTTGGAATTTTGGGAGCTGGCAATATTGGCCAGCAAATAGCTAAACGACTAGAGGCTTTTGACATGCACGTGTGGGGTTATGATCTCAAGACCGACAATCGTCCATATTTTGAGAAAGTATACAATCAGGAGAAATTAGCTGAATTTTTGGGCAATTGCGACTATATTGTTAACTGTATGCCACTCTTCAAATCCACAGAAGGACTCCTTAATAAAACTTGGTTTGATCTAATGAAGTCGGATGTAACAATAGTAAACGTCGGACGTAAAAAACTCATCAATGATACGGATTTCATTGCCTTTCTTAAATCTCATAAGGATGCTACAGCCATCTTGGATATGTTCGAAAAAATCCCAAATCCCATAACCAATCCATATCGTCGCATGTGCAACGTATTGGTTCTCCCTGGAGTTACAGCTATCTCCCAAGAGATCAACAAAAAGTTAGAGAGTCTGATTTATGAGAATATGAAACGGCTCCATTCTGGAGAAGCTTTTCTTAACCAGATAGTATAAAACGACAAACTAATGTTAGAAAGAAAGATTTATCCTTCTCTGGATATAATGAAGTTCATCATGGCCATGCTGATTCTCACTCAGCATACCTGTAACGAATGGGCACATTCTACTGGACTTATACACGCCTTCTTTGGATTAGGCAACTTTGCTGTTCCATTCTTTTTTACTTGTTCAAGTTTCTTGTTCTTTTCAAAATTGAATATGCTTAACTGGAAAGAACAAAAAAATTATTATAAGCAATGGTCAATGCGAATCGGCAAGATGTATTTGATATGGTCGATTATATACTTTTGCTTTGTGCTTACCATGTGGATATCAAATGGATTTACTCTAGAGAAGATTATTAACTATCTACATCGAGTTTTTGTGTTTAGCACATATTCAACCATTTGGTTCTTGCCTGCCCTATGGGTTGGTGTAAGCATCTGCTACTGGCTGAAACAGCATGTTAGCAAACGTGCAATATGGGTTATCATTATTACTTTATTTGTGATTGGAACCCTTTTTGGTAGTTATACTAATGTTATTACAAGAATACCAACCATTGCATCTTTTAACGAATGGTACATGGAAATCTTTATCACATGGCGAAATGGGCTGTTTAATGGCGTTCCATACGTGTTTATTGGCATTTTACTCTCAGAAGACTTTGGCACAAAAATTCCAAAGAATGTTTCCGCTCTAGCTACTGTTATATTTTGCTCTTTATTTATCCTTGAAGCTTTTTGCATCTCTCACTATAAGCTAAGCAGTGCAACAGATATGGGATTCTTCATGTGTTTCGCAATCTTCTTTATGATCAATACGCTGATAAAGATTGATATTACACAGAAGCCAATATGGAGACATTGTCGCAATCTAAGTATGTTGATTTTCTTAGGTCAACGTTTATTCCTATCTGCTATCCCTAGCATACTGCCAATCTGCGTGAAAGACACGATTATAACATGGTCACAGCCATATATATACATATTATTCATAACCTTAACTCTTGGGTTTTCATTTATCGTTGAACAACTATCATCGAAATATAGATTCTTGAAAAATCTTTGGTAAAATGAATAATGAAAATAAATTGCCTAAGGTTTTGGTAATTGGTATTAATGCTTGGCGAGAGGATGGTACGGCTCATACCCTAATGGACATCTTCAGATGCTGGGATTCTGAACGCATAGCCTTGGTGTACACGCGCGCAGATATGCCAAATACAGAAGTCTGCAAATATTATTTCCAGATTAGCGAAAGTCAGATAATTCATAGTGTTCTGAAGCCATGGATGAGGGTTGGCCGGATTGTTGGAAATACCCCCGTAGTAAAAAATGTAGAGGTAGAAGCAGAACATGCGCGCTATACCAAAGCACATAAGAGCAATTCTCCGTGGATGCCTTTTCTCCGAGAGATTGTATGGAAATTTGGCCAGTGGAGAACCCCGGCATTAAAACAGTTTGTGCTGGACTTTAATCCGGATATCATCTTCGTCCCTATCTACCCAAATGCGTACATGGGACGCATTCAGCGTTATATTACCAAGTTGACCGGTAAGCCTACTGTCTGTTATTTGGCAGATGACAACTATAGCTATGATTCTTGTAAAAGTATCCTTCAATATGTTCATCGTTTTTGGCTTCGACATCACGTAGGCCCCATCGCTCGTAACTGTAAGGATATGTTTGTAATCGTAGAGAAGGAGAAAGAGGACACTGACTCTCGTTTTGGTACAGATAGCAAGATCCTAACTAAAAGTATTGACTTCACAGAAAAGGACTATCAGCATCATACACCTAATCATCCGCTAAAGTTTGTCTATACAGGCAGTATGGTCATTGGCCGTGATAAGACGCTTGCTCTTGTAGCAGATGCTATCAACGAAATCAACAAACAATATGGAGAAGTAAAGGCAGAACTATACATCTACTCCCAAACAGAGCCTAGCGACAACATTCGTCAGCGGATCAATAATGGCGCAGCACATTTCTGCGGACGTATCAGTCGAGACGAGGTATTACATGTACAAATCAAGTCTGATGTGGTTATCTTTGCAGAGGCTTTAGAAGGGAAAGAAGCAAATGCGGCAAAACTATCTTTCTCTACCAAGATTACAGATTATATTTCCAATGGTAAGTGCGTGCTAGCTATTGGAAAGGATTATATTGCACCTATCGACTATTTCCAGCGCAACGATTCTGCCTTGATTGCCCATTCAAAAGATGAAATCCTCAGACAAATAAAACGTATCGTGGAAAATCCTAATATCGTGGACGAATACGGAGAGAAGGCATTTAATTGCGCAGTCCGTAATCATGAGAAAAACATGATGAACAAGCGTTTTATTAACACAATGTGCAATGCAATAAAATGATCTGCCAAGCTATAAATGAAACTGAGGGGAGCATATTAATATGCTCACTATATGACAACTCTTGGAGAACGCGGATAAAACACAATCTACTCTTTCGCAAATCAAACGATCCGTTGGACGGTTTCTCCTGAAAAAGTTTACTTCATTAAAAGTTGTGTTATACTTTCAGTAAATGAAAAATCTCAAAAGGCTTATAATTCAAAGCCTATAGATCGATCATGTAACAGAATAGAAGCCAGGTAATTAATTATTAAAAACATGAAGAAGAAAAAGATATGTTGTATCACTACGGTTGATGTCACTCTGTGTTCATTTGTAGCTGATGCCATGTATCAGTTCGTTGAAAGCGGATATGAGGTGACTCTTGTTTGTTCTGATACCACAAAAGTAAGAAAGGAAAAAGGGGATGCTTTCCGGTATGTCGACATGCCTATGAAGAGAGGCATGAGCATTTCTGATATATTAATCATGCCTTGGCGTTTCCTAAAATTCTTTAAGCAAGAAAAGTTTGATTTCGTGCAGTATGCCACACCTAATGCTAGCTTGTTTGCCGCTATTGGGGCTTGGTTAGCAGGAGTTCCTATCCGTCTTTACTGCCAGTGGGGTATCCGATATGTAGGGACAAGTGGTATAATGCGGAAGATACTTAAAGTTTTAGAGCATTTGACATGCACACTCTCGACTGACATATGTTCTGCAAGCCAAAGGAACTTAGAATATGCCGTTAGTGAGGGTCTCTTCAAAGCTGACAAGGCAAAAATAATTGGCAATGGCGGCACCATAGGTGTAGATTTAACCAAGTACGATCTAAGTCGCAAACAAGAGTATAAAAATGCTGTAATAAAACAATATCCAGTATTGAAAAATAAACTCGTCATCTGTTCGGTAGGACGATTGAGTCAAGACAAAGGAAGTTTCGAATTGCTGGAAGCATTTGACCGTCTTGCTAAAGAGCGTGAAGATGTTGCTTTACTGATGATAGGTACCACCGAAGGGAAAATTCCAGAGTATCTAATTCCTATCACCAAATATAATCGTGTGATTTTTACTGGCTATACAAATGAAGTAAATAAGTATATGGCAGCGTGTGATATACTTGCTCATCCGTCCTATCGCGAGGGTTTCTCCATGGTGATACAAGAGGCAATGGCAATGCAATTGGCTATAGTTACAACAGATATCCCAGGTCCTTCGGAGGTGATTGATGACGGTGTTACAGGTATTCTAGTTCAACCACGTAATGCAGACTCACTTTATAAGGGCTTATTGCAAATGCTTTCTGACAAAAAGCGCATGGTTCAAATGGCCATTACCGGACGAAAACGTTGTGAAGAACTATTCAACCGCCAACGGATGCTCAAACTGACATATGAACATAGAATGAGTTTAATGAATAAAAATATACAATAGACATGAAACACATGAATTTAATGATCCTTGCTGCAGATCCTCAGTCGGCACGGGAGGCGCAAAATGCGGGTATAGACCGTATTTTCTACGATTTAGAGTGGATTGGTAAAGCAGAACGTCAGCACGGCCGTAATACAGTAAAATCAAATAATAACATAGATGATATTCCGACTGTACGAGAGGTCTTGAAAGAGAGTGAACTTATAGTTCGTACCAACCCTATTCACGCCTACTCAAAGGCTGAAATTGATAAGGCTATCACCTATGGAGCCGATATTCTGATGCTCCCAATGGTGATGGATCAGCATGATGTGGAACAGTATGTAAAAATGGTAGACGACCGAGCCAAGATTTGCATCATGATTGAGACAGCTGCCGCTATGTCTCGTCTTGACAAAATCTTAGCAGTTCCTGGAGTGGATGAACTTTTTATTGGATTAAACGATCTGCATATTTCTATGGGGTTGACCTTTATGTTTGAACTTCTGAGCGATGGTCTAGTAGAGTATATTGCAAACAAGTGCAACAACGTTGGTATGCCATTCGGATTCGGAGGTATAGCCCGCATCGGTGAAGGTGATCTGCCTTCAGACAACATCCTTGGAGAACATGTTCGTTTAGGCTCTACCTCTGTCATTTTGAGTCGTACTTTTAAAGGAGTTGTGGGAGTTGATAAGAATGCACGCAAAATAAACCTTGCTGAAGAAGTAGCAAAAGTACGTAATCGCATGAATGAAATTGCCCATTGGACCGCTGAACAGCACACTGAAAATCGCAAAAAGATAGCAGAGGCCGTAGACGTAATAATAGAAAAAATGCAGAGCAAGTAAGTATACTTACTCTCACCAGCACATGTATAGGTAGAGAGAATAATCAAAATTATTATCACAATTTTTTCAACTAAATCCTTTAGGCAGGACTATAGAAGTTAGAAATAAGTTGCTTAATAGTAATCATATCTACATGGTTATATAGAGAATATTTATTAGGTTATCAATGCTTTATAGAATAATAGAACAACTTTGCTTGTACAATAATATGATCCAGTGACAAATAACCTTACACCTTATATAATCTCAAAAAGCGTAAGATTAAGAATATTCTCATTACCTAGCAAGTATGTTAAGAATGATGCAACTCATAACAAAATACCCACCCAATATACATGTTGAGTAAAAATTTATGCGCAAATATTTGTGAGAATTCATGATGAAATAAATATGTTATACGTATTAGCACATTTTCTAAGAGATAAGATGCCATGGGCATGGAATCTAGTGGATCAACTCAATTCAGTTCTTTTCTCACTACGATATGGGCATAAACTTAAAAAATTCAGATTTAAGACTCCTCATAAAAACTATCAGATTATTCCAATTTGCAATATACCCACTGATGCTTTGGTTAAATTCTTCGCACATCAACCAAATGAAGCCTACAAATTCTTTCGGCCTCATGGTTTTGACCCTAAAAGTATACAAAGACTAAAAGAGAATAAGGCATTTTTAGCATATGTCTTAATTGAAGAATCCTCTGGACACATTGTTGGTTATTTTTTTAACCGGTCTTTCTTCCATGGTAAAGGTTTTCGAGGACGCATGGTGGATATTAACTATCGAGGCCGTGGTATTGGCACAATGATGAACTGCCTACTGAATGAGGTAGGATTTAGTATTGGCCTGCGGCTTTTTGAAACAGTGAATAAAAATAATGAGGCTTCATACAAAAGCGCGATATCGGCCAGCAAGGTCAAAGTGATTGACAAAATGGCTAATGGAGATTTATATCTTGAAATCTTGAAAGACTGATAATATGATACTGAAATGGATTTTTGACAGAATCGTAGCGTTTTTCGGACTCCTTTTTTTGTGGCCAGTTTTAATGATCGTAGCTATCATGGTAAAAATTAAGATGCCTGGAGGTCCGGCTTTCTTCGTCCAAAAACGTGTTGGTAAAGACGGGAAACTCTTCAACTGCCATAAATTCCGCACAATGACCATCAATCACAATGGTTCGACTGTATCCGTTGCGGGAGACTCGCGAATCACTCCATTCGGAGCAACGCTGCGTCACTATAAACTGGATGAACTGCCTGGTTTGTGGGATGTACTTATCGGAAACATGTCCTTTGTCGGTCCCCGTCCGGATGTACCCGGCTATGCGGACAAACTCGAAGGTGATGACCGTGATGTACTTAAACTTCGCCCCGGAATAACCGGCCCTGCAACATTGAAATATCGCCTGGAAGATGAGATGATATCCGAATATGTAAATAAAAAACAAGCAGCAGGAGATTCTCGTCCGATGCAGGTAATTGCTACAGAATATAACGATCAAGTAATTTATCCGGACAAGGTTCGCCTGAATTGTTATTACTACAGACATTATTCATTTCTCAAAGACATTGAGATCATCTTTGCTACAGTACTTCACTTCAAAGTTAAGTTCGCCGGCGAGGAAGTCTAATACATTATGCAGCACATCAGTCACTAATATTCTAAACATAAAATCAATAATACCATGTCAGAAGAAAGAAAAACGATTTATCTCTGTCTAGCTCATATGTCAGAAGAGGGATGGGAACAGAAATATGTCAAAGAGGCCTTTGACACAAACTGGGTGGTTCCCATGGGCCCGAACGTGAATGCCTTCGAAAAGGATCTGGAAGCATTTGCCAATAGCAAAAGCGATGGCAGTCAGCCACTCGACAGAAAGGTAGTCTGTCTTTCTGCCGGAACAGCTGCTGTACATTTGGCTCTCATCGGGTGTGGCGTAAAGGCAGGAGATGAGGTATTGGTACAGAGTTATACATTCTGTGCTTCATCTCATCCGATTACCTACCTTGGAGCCAAACCAATTTTCGTAGGTTCAGAGGGCGAAACATGGAATATGGACCCTCAATTGCTGGAGAAAGCCATCATCGACCGGAAAGAGAAGACCGGCAAATATCCTAAGGCCATCATCCCGGTTGCTCTTTATGGGATGCCATACCATATCGATAAAATTATGGCGATCGCTGACAAATATGGTATCCCGGTGGTTGAGGATGCAGCCGAAGGTATGGGATCTCGTTTTGACGGACAAGTCCTCGGCACTTTTGGCCGCTACGGAGTACTCTCTTTCAACGGGAACAAGATGATTACAACCTCTGGTGGAGGTGCACTTATCTGTCGAAATCCAGAAGAGGCGAATGAAATCATGTGGTATGCTACTCAGGCCCGTGATGCATATCCATACTACCAGCATATCGCTATCGGATACAATTACCGTATGTCAAATGTATGTGCCGGTATTGGTCGCGGTCAGATGACTGTACTTAACTCGCATATCGACCACCACAAGCATGTACAGAAATTATATGAGGAGTTGTTGGCTGATGTACCCGGTGTCCACATCCACAAGCAGCCGGAAGATCCCCGTTTCGATGGAAACTTCTGGCTTTGTGCCGCAACACTCGACCCGTCGGTTCATATCCATGGACAGGAGAATGCATATAAGGAGGTAATCAAAACAGCTGTTGGTGGGGCTGCCGGTGTAATTCATGCAGTTGAAAGCGCAACAACAGACTGTCAGCCGAATGATAATGTTGAGGCTCTTCGCGTCTTCATGCTGGGCAAGAAAATCGAAACTCGCCCGACTTGGAAACCCATGCACAAGCAGCCTGTATATGCCAATGCACCGGTTTACACCAATGGTGTTGAGGAAGATCTGTTCAAGGTTGGATTCTGCCTCCCTGCCGGCCCGTATGTATCAGATGAAGATGTCCATTACATAGTTGATTGCTTTAAAGAAGCGATTGTTAAATAGCCGATTGACATCCGGACAATCTCTTGCATATGTTACTCGACAACAAATTTTTTGACGGCATCCAGGAACAGGCAGAAAACTCACCTCGTCGCAGGATGAATTATGATCTGAGAACTTCGGCCGAGGATTCTTCCCAAAGAATGATCAATGTCTTGATGTCAGACACTGTAGTTCCTATCCACCGACATACGGAGACTTCCGAAACGGTAGTCGTCTGCCGCGGCGCGATCAGAGAGGAGTTCTACGATGACCAGGGACATAAGACAGAGGAATTTATTCTTCGCGCCGGCGGAGAATGCCCTGCGATCCAAGTGCCCAAAGGAGTGTTTCACACTACGGTCTGCCTGGAGGATGGCAGCGTCATCTTCGAAGCCAAGGACGGAGCCTATAAGCCAATCTCGCCCGAGGACGTCTTATAGAACCCCGGCCAGTCATTTGCACAACGATACACCCCGAAGAGAATTTCTTCGGGGTGTATTTTTTCTCGCCTCGCCTTCCCCGCCAACAAACTCCGCCGATACTGTTCCAAAAAGTGTGTCTGGAGAAGGATAAATAAAAAAGTCTACAGATTTTTTAGATTTGTATAGGGAACCAACAAAAACTAAAAAAGGAGTAGACTTATGGTGTTGACAAAGGAACAACTTTCCGAACTAATATGCAAACATTCGGAGCGGGAAAATGGCCTTCAGGATCTGTTTGAGATCCTATTGGAGAGTATGATGGTCTCGGAGCGCCGGGAATATCTCCGGGAAAACTCCACGTCAGGGAACAAATGCAACGGATTTCGCCCGGGGCATAGTTACGGTCATGGTCGTACACTGACGTTCCGGATACCTCGAGATCGCTACGGGAATTTTCATCCCCGGATCTTGGCGATCCTTCGCCATCAGGAGGATGAATGCGAACGCCTTGCCGGAACGCTTTACACGAAAGGTCTTACGCAGGAACAGGTCGGCGAGGTATTCCAGGATATCTATGGCGAGCACTACAGCAAGGCGAGCATTTCGCGAATGCTGGACTACCTCCGAGAAGATGTCTCGCAATGGCTCACGCGCTCTTTGGAGGCTTATTCCCCGATCGTCTTCATCGATTGCGTACACATGAAGATCCACCGCAAGCGGAGCGTAGAAACAGAAGCTTTTTATGTGGTGCTTGCCGTGCGTGAAGACAAGCAGCGCGAGGTGTTGGGGATCTTCAATAAGTCCACGGAAAGCGCCCTGGGCTGGGGCGAGATGCTCGCAGAGTTGCAGGAACGAGGCGTTCGGAAGATCGGCCTGGTGTGTGCCGACGGGCTGAAGGGTCTGGAGGATGTCATCAGTGCAGTCTTTCCCGGACCCCCGCTGCAACGCTGTACGACGCACCTGAAACGCAATCTGCTGAGCTGCGTACGCAACGGCGACAAGGGAGAGCTGGCCGAGGATCTGCGGCAGGTCTTCCGTACGGGGGATCGCAGCTATACGGTAGAGAGAGCCTGGGAACAATGGCAGACACTTTGTGAGAAATGGGGTCAGGATTATCGCAGTTTTCGACGACGTGGCGAGGATCCGGCCTACAAGGCCTACTTCACCTATCTGAATTACGAGGCAAGGATTCAGTCGATGATCTACACGACGAACTGGATCGAACGTCTGCAGAAAGATTTTCGACGGGTTACACGCATGCGGGGAGCCATGCCCAGCGAGGAGTCGGTACTGCTACTGATGGGTAAAACGGCCATGGATAAGAAATCCTACCTGAGGCCGGTGCCTCGAATCGACCTAGATCGAGATTTATTTTCCGAGTGAAGACTATAACACAAAAATAAGAACAACACGCCGCGGCGTGTTGTTCTAAACCAAGAATCACTATATTTGCATATCTGAAGAATCTGAAGGCGCCTGCACAGACACACTTTTTGAAACACTACCTCCCCGCCAACAAACTCAGCCATAAAGAACAGACAAAAATGAAGAATCGAATTCCCCAGGATCAAAAACCTGAGAAATTCGATTCTCCTTTTTCTGCCGGAATTATCAGTTCCAGCCACCTACGATTTCGCCGCCGATATCAACCGATACCTGATCCGGATTGGAATTGATAATCAGCGACAGCGTATGCTGCATGCCGGCCTTGAACTGGAACGTATCTTCCAGCAAGTAAGACACGTTGTTGACGACAACCTCGATAAAGGGACGGCGCGACTCAAGACGCTGCGGAATGACAATGGCTTCATAAGTCGCATTGTCAACCTTTCGGGTTTTGATCGTTGCCATCTCGCCGAAGATATCCTTCGTGACGGCTCCTGTCGTAAAATCGATGGTTGCTGTCGGCACGACGCTATGGACGTAGACCGTTGCATTGTCCGGCAGTTCGCCTTCATACGACGAGCCCTTAACGAGTTTAATAACCAACTTGCTGCATCGGTGCGAGAACTGCAGGGTCACGGTCTGCTCCGATTGATCGACACCTTCCGTTTTTGCCCACAGAAAGTCCGAGGCCTCGTAACCGCCCAACCGATCGCCAACCCGTTCGGTCGACTGATCCAGCGACACCGAGAAAGGTTGCTCATCAATGGAAACCGGACTCATGTAAGGATAGTAACCGTAGACGTCCATACGATTGTCGCTCCAGAAGATCTTCTTGGCCGTCACCCAGTCCGCCCCATCGAGGGTTGCGGCCACGTTGTTGGCCCAGTTGCCAGAGATCTGCAGGGGAGCCGGGGTTTCGCCGGTATACTCCGTGAGATACAGACCGATTTTGTCCCCCTGCTCAAAGGAGGTCTCCGTGGCCCGGGTCGCGGAGGGGTGCTGCATGACAAAGCGTATGCTTCCGTCGTCGACCGTGATCTCTTCCGCCTTGTCACAGGATGCCAGCATCAATGCCGCCATCCATATATAATTCCATTTTCTCATAATCGAATCGCTGATTGGTTAGTTGAATTTCGGTTTGTCACCCATGTAAACCGGATGCTGCTGCTTGTTCGAGGCGGCGAACTCCAGAGCCGAGGAGATCGACCGGGTTCCATCACCGGCCGTCGATGCATCGAGGACATCGAGCGTCTTGAACTCCTCGAACGAATAGCTTTCGCCCGCATACTCTTTGATCCGCTTCACGATTGCTTCGCGCGAGATAGCCGAGAAGTACGGAATGTTGTTGTTCATGCAGCTGTTCGGCTCGGAGCGGAAGACGCCGCGCATATGCATGTAGCCGCCTTCGTAGACATCGACCAGATTCGAATACTGCGGATCGAAGATCAGATGGCTCCAGGGTACGTCGTACATGTTTCCCGTCAGGGAGAGGTTCTCATACCAACCCCGTGACTTGTTGGCATTGAACTCATCAACATGCGGACAGCACAGACAGGGACAAGTCTGGATAAAGTCATTGTGATAGATGTACTCATCACCGAGCTTACCGAAACCGTGGCCGCCGGCCTCGTGCTGTACCAAGCCGCGGAAATCGTAGGGATAGACATCCTCGCTCATCGGGCAGCAGGCGATCACCGAGCCGTCGCCCCACATGTAGGTGATTCCACCGTAATCGGCCGTATTTTCGATCAGCGTAATCAACGTTCTGTTGATCCGATCCTCGGTGACAGTCGGAGCCTTGCAGGCATATTCGAAGCAGATCTGTTCGTCAGGAGTAATACCTCCAAGCGCATAGGCCGAACCGAATTTCGACTCCCGGATGGTGTTCACATCTCCCACCCCACTATCGGGCGAGAGGCCGAAGACGGTGTAGACATTGAAATAGTCGCGATAAGTCTTGTAGGGCTCCACAGCGAAGAAGTAACCGATGGCTTCATTTACGGCATCGAGGTATTTGCCCTCGGCGATATCCTTGGCATCGAAGCAGTCGCCCATGAATACCAGGTCGACACCGGCGCCCTTCGTTGCCGTCTGCACGGTCAGCACCTCGCCATCCCCATATTCGTAGTCGTATTGCTCGACTTTGGTCCGGGTCCGGTAGTCCTTTCCATCGAGCAAGAAGACCACCTCGCCTTCGCGGGATCCGGCCCCCTTGGGCTGGTCAGCCACCGTGACGGTCACCTCGACCTTGCCCGTTCCGCTCATCGGTTCAACCGTCACCCAGTCGGGTTTGGACTCCACACTCCACGCCTCTCCGCTCGGAGCGCGTAACACCAATGTCTTTGCGAGCGAGGCATTCAGCGACCGGAACAGATTGCGGGAGATCGAGAAGTCGCGATGAGCCGCAAAGCGCTTGAACTCCATCCATCCGGGAGCAGTAATATAACTATTGACCGACTCTTCGGGCACCTCGACCGTAAAGTTATCCTTCGCAACGCCATCGAAAGCCGTCGCAGCCAACTGCGGAGGATTTTGTGCTTCACAAACAATCGAATTGAGTTGGAAACAATTTAAAAAGGCATTTTCTCTAATTACCTCTACATTTTTGGGTATTAGTACTCCTTCTAGATTTGAGCATCCTTCAAATAAAGAAGGTGCAACAGAAATTAAATCATTAGGAAGTTCAACGACGCCGGAAAGTCGAGAACAACCTGCAAACGCTTTTTCCTGGATAACAGACAAGCTCTGTGGTAATTTTAGTTCCGTAGAAAACATGTTGAATTGAAATGCTCCCACGCCTATATAACTCAAGCCATCAGGTAAATCCAACGATCCTCGAAATTGACATTCTTGAAACGCATACTCCTTAATGCCTATTAAATCTTTTGGCAATTCAAGTTGACCATCAAAGCCAGTGCAATATGCAAAACATCCAGCTTCGATTTCTTTAATTTTAGAAGGAATTGATAAAGACCCAGTAAATCCAGAACACCCCCAAAAAGCCCCACTATTAAATTCAGAACCACTACTTAATTCTAGCAAACCGTCTGGCAATATTAAATTACCAGTAAAACCCTTACATCCTTCAAAAGCTCCTTTCTCGATAATTTTAACTGTTTGAGGTATGTGCAATTCTCCAACAAAAGCGCAACCACGAAATGCAGAACTCCTTATTGCAATCAGAGATTTAGGTAAAGTCAACGTTCCAGATAAAGCCCCACACTCCCAAAAAGCAGCAGATAATATTTCTGTTACGCTATTTGGAATAATCAGGGAGCCTGAAATATTGGTCTGCCAGAAAGCACGTTCTCCAATCCTTGTAATATTCTCGGGGAAAACAAAACGGATAAGGGTTGATTTTCCATCGAACGCTCTATACGGGATCTCATTGGCGGCGGAACTGCCATATTTCGCGATCTCAACCTCCCGCAGATTGAGCGACTGCAAAGCCGTCATCTCGTCCCGCATCATCTCGAAGTCCCGCTGGTCGATGGTTCCGGTCACCTTGAGGTTCTTGACCTTCGTATAGTCCTTCCCGGCGGCCGTAATGCACTCCTTCAACGTTCCGGGTTCGGGACAGTCAACAATAATGTATTCACGCGCCGTTGCATCGTGCGAGATGTTATCCGTCTCCCACGCCGTGATGCTCTCGCCCAGCAGTTTGAACTCCAGACCGCTGGCGCTCTTCTTCGATACCTCGATGGTAAACTTGTGCAGCTTGCCGCTCATATAGCTGAACGGCTCGCTCTTGCGGAAGACATAGGGCACGCCGTCGACCGTGATGCTGAATAACGGCGTCGAGGCCGCTACGGTCTGCGGAACAACCACCGCCCGGAAATTGCCGTCCCGCTTGTAGGGGACGGTTCCCGTGGTCGGCACCTCGCCGGTCGGGAACACCTCGCCGGTCGAAAGGTCGATCACCGCCTTGCGGATCGTGTTGGTCACCAGGACGCTCTTTTCCAGCTGGGCAAATTCGCCGGTGTCAAAGCCCGTACCCTCCGACAGCGTCACTAGTACACCGGCCATCCGGTGCTGGAACTTGACGGCGATACGCTGCGAGGTCGGGGCGATGTCGGCCGCCTTGCCCCACAGGAAATCGCTGGCTTCGTATCCGCCCAGAAGGCCGTTGGCAGCTTCGGTCGACTGGTCCTTGGCCACCTCGAACGCATAGGCGTCGACCGACGACGGCGAACCGTAGGGATAATAACCGATGATGTCGACGTGCGTATTCTTGTCCCGGAAGTAGACCGACTCGTTGGGAATCCACTTGCCGTTGGCCTCGTCGTAGACATAACGGACGTTGTCGGCCTGGTTGCCCTCGACAACCAGCTGGCCGGGAACCCCGCCGTCATAGTTGACAACATAGATGCCCACACCGTCACCGTCGCAGAAACCTTCGTCGTTGACACGCGTGGTGGCAACCTGTTCGATCTCGTTGAAGAGTTGTATGGGATAGGACTGGTCGACCTCGACGACCATCTCGTCGGGTTCATACGAGCAGGCTCCCAACACGACGGAGAGGATGCCGTATGCCAATAAATTTTTGAGTTTCATAATGATTGGCGTTTCTACTTACTACAAAAGCGTATGAAACAATTTGTTTTCGGCCATCTGACGGCTATTCGGCAGCACCGCCGTTGTCCGTATCGTCGATCTCCCAATCGCCGACACCGATGTCGACTCCGCTGCTGGCCTTGTTGACGGTGACCGTAAACTTGTGCTGCGTATTGGCCTTGAAGGTGAAGCCCTTGGCCAGCGTATAGTCCACGCCGTCGACGGTAATCGTAACCAGATTCGAACCGTCGGCCACGGTCTGCGGAACAAGCAGGGCCCGGTAATAGGTACCCTCGTTGTAGGGAACGATCTCCGTTGCCGATCCAACTGCCGTAGCTACGCCCGTCCGGAGATCAACCGTAGCCGAAGCCTTCACATTGCAGATGCGGACCGACTTGGTGGCTGCTGCCAGCGTCTCCTCGGTGAAGCCCTTGCCCGGAGCCACATAGATGAGCATATTGCTCATCGAGCGGTTGGTGATGATGGGCACGGCATTGGCCGTCGGGCTGATCCCGGATGCTTTGCCCCACAAGAACTCGGAAGCCTTGTAATCAGCCTGCTGCGACTGATCGGTCTTGACCGAGAAGGGATAGGCCGCAATGTCGGACGGCTCACCGTAGGGATAGTAGCAATAGAAATTGGCTTTCGTCGTCTCGTCCTTCCAGTAGATCTCCGACTCGGGCGTCCAGTTGCCCGCGTAGGTGAAGCACATATTGTCAACGTAGTTGCCCGAAGACTGGAGGGTTCCGGAGGATGCACCCTGGTAGTTAACCACATAGATACCTACCTTGTCTCCGGATTCATAAGCCGTATCCGTCACTCGCGTCCAGACATCCATCGAAATGTTGATGGGGATTTTCACCGGATCGGGCGTCGGAGTCGGGGTCGGATCAACCTTACCGTTTTCCGAAGAACAGGAAACCAGGCACAAAAGTGCCGAGAGAGAGGAAAAAACGTGTCATAAAATTTATTTTGGGTTAAAATTAAAAATTCAACGGCTATTTCAGCGCAAAATATCTATTTATGAACAGAGCTCAATATAAACACATCCAAGATGTTGTCAAATAATAAACAAAGATACATATATTTCCTTAAGGTGTTTCTATTTTATATTGGATACAATCATTTATTTATACTATAATCTCGTACAGAAAAATAAGAAACTGTTATTTCCCTTTTTCCAAACATGTTTCAAGTCCTTGCAGAATGCATTCTCCGCGGCGTAGCTTCATCCGGTTCGTTAACCGAAAAATCGGCGACAGAGTTTTGTTCCGGTGACCAGCCTGCGCTATCTTTGTGGAAAAATCCGAAATCCATGAAAAGACGCGTATTCGTTACGGGCGGTGCCCACGGAATCGGAAAGGGAATTGTCGAGGCCTTTGCCCGGCAAGGTGATGAAGTGGTCTTCTGCGATCTCGACCCCGTCCTCGGCACCCAAACCGCAGCTGAAACCGGTGCCCAGTTCTGTCAGCTGGATGTTACCGATGCCGTCAGCCTCGAAAGATGCATGCGGGAGCTCTTCGATACCTGGGGCGACATCGACATCCTGGTGAACAACGTCGGGATCAGCCCCTTCAAGCCGCTCACCGAACTGTCGATCGAGGAGTTCGACCGGGTAATCGCCACCAACCTGCGCCCGGTCTTCATCACCTCCCGCCAGTTGGTGCTCCACCGCCAGCAGAACGGCAACCGTAGCTACGGCCGCATCATCAACCTCTGCTCGACCCGCTACCTGCAGAGCGAGGCCGGAACCGAAGCCTACTCCGCTTCGAAGGGCGGCATCTACTCGCTGACCCATTCGCTGGCCGTCTCCCTGGCCCCGTTCCACATCACGGTCAATGCCATTGCCCCGGGTTGGATCCACGTCCGCGAAGAGGAGCAGCTGCGACCCGAGGATCACGCCTTCCACCCCTCGGGCCGGGTCGGAACCCCGGAAGACATCGCCCGCGCCTGCCTCTTCCTGTGCGACGAGGCAAACGATTTTCTCAACGGGCAGACCCTGACAATCGACGGCGGTGCCACCATCCGAATGATCTATCCGGAATAGCGATCGACCCACCTATATATAATAACAAGAAATGCCCCGGGAATCTCCGCTCCCGGGGCGTCTTTTTTTGTGCTTTTCACGCTCTTTTTTCCGCCACCCAAAAAGAGAAAAAAATTATCGGCAAAAAGTTTGGATTGTTCATTTTATTACCTATTTTTGCAATACCGTATGCAAAACAGGGAGCAACGCGGAAATTCAGCGAGGGCCATTCGGTAACGCAAAAAATCCGGCCTCGAATTTTATTGGGAGGTAAATGCTTAATTTTCAGTCAGAAGAGCCTCTCTCTCCGCCAGGAGACGCTCAATGACAGCGAACTGCACCGAAACGTCCGGCTACAAGGCCGGACGTTTTTCTTTTTCCGGACCCGCCCGGTGCGACAGCCGCTCCGGCTTCCCGCCCCATCGTCCCCACCGTCCCCGCCGTCCCCGGCGCCTCCTCCGTTTCCGGCCGGACAGACCGGACAGAACGCCGGGATATGCCTCGAATAGGCCCGTTTGTTTTGGCGCGTTCCATTGACGGATCATCGTTTTTTTTGTAATTTGCGGCGATTTTGCCGCTTTGCCGCAAACACGCACGCGCAAAAGACAGGCCGACGGCCTGTCTTTTGCCGGATTCCGAAACACGCTGTTTCCACAAATGCTGAAAAAAATTCTCAAACATACGCTCCGGACGCTGCTCATCATTCTCCTCGTCCTGCTGCTGGTCCCGGCGCTGATCTATGTTCCGGCCGTTCAGGACCTGGCCCGGCGACGGGCCGTCGCCTACGCCTCCCGGACGCTCGGCATGGAGGTCTCCGTCGAACGCATCCGCCTCGCCTTTCCGCTGCGGCTGACGGTGGACAACACCCTGCTGGCCGACAGGACGGACACGCTCCTTCGCTGCGGAAGGCTCTCGCTCGACGCCGCCCTGTGGCCGCTGATCCGCAAAGAGGTCGCCATCCGGAGCTTCGCGCTGGAACGCGTCGCCGCCCACTACAAGGACACCTTGGCGGGCATGGATCTGCGCCTGGCTGCGGGAGAGTTGTCCCTCGAAGCCGTCCGCGTCGATCTTTCGGCCAACACGGCCGGCATCTCCCGGCTCGTTCTCGCCGACGCGGACATCCGGCTGAACCTGACCGAAGCGGCTCCCGCCGAGAAAAAGGAGAGCGCCGCCGCCCTGCCGTGGACGGTGGGACTCGACAGAATCGCGGTCTCGAGCCTCGCCTTCGGGATGCGGACCTCCCCTGCGGTCTCCGAACTCTCCGTCCGCCTGGCCGACGGGAGCGTCGACACCTGCCGGGTGCTGCTGGACAGCCAGCAGGTCTCCGTGAAAAGCGTCCTGCTCGACCGGGGCGCCTACTCCTACCTCACCGGACCGGCCGAAGCGGAAAGCGGGACTTCCGCCGGGACGACCGAAGCGTCGGCACCATGGACCGTCCGGGTCGGCCGCGTCGCGCTGACCGACAACAGCGTCGAATACGGCCGGCTGGGCCACCGTCCCGCCGCGGGGTTCGACCCGGCGTTCATCGCCCTCGCGCCGCTCGACCTCACGATTGATTCGGTGTACAACCGGGGCGCCGACATCGCGCTGCAAATCCGCCGGACGGCGTTCACCGAACGCTGCGGGCTTTCGGTCCGCGACCTGACCGGACGTTTCGGCATGGACGCCTCGGGCATCGTCCTCTCCGGCCTCGACCTGCAAACCGCCTTCTCCCGAATCCGGGCGGAGCTCACCGCCGGGGCCGGAATCCTGAAACTGGAGCCGGCTTCGCCGCTCGACGCCGCCCTTTCGGCCGACCTGAACACGAAGGACCTGAAATACCTCTCCCCGGAGGCGGTCCCGCCCGTGCTGGACGACCGGACCGTCCGGCTGTCGTTCTCCGCGGCGGGAACTCTGGGCGACCTCGGAAAGACGCAGCTGGAAATCTCGTCGCCCGGACACCTCGACCTCAAGGCCGACGCCGCGGCGAAAAACCTGCTCGACGCCAACCGGATGGAGGCGTCGGCCCGCTTCGAGGGCGACTTCCGGGACCTTGCGTTCCTCAAGGCGCTGCTCCCCGACACGGCCCTGCGGCGGCGCGTGGCGATTCCGGCCCTGATCCGGCTCCGCGGCTCCGCCGGGGCGGACAGGGGGACGTTCTCGACGGCTTCGACACTCTCGGCCGACGGCGGCGAACTTTCCGTGAAGGGGCGGTTCAACCCCCGCGAACAGAGTTACGACGCCGCGATCCGGGCCGACAGCTTCCCGCTCAACAGTTTCCTCCCGGCCGATTCGCTGGGGATCGTCGACCTGGCCCTGCAAGCCCGCGGCACGGGCTTCGACCCGCTGCTGCCCCGGACCCGGACGAGCCTCCGGGCGCAGATCGACCGCGCGGAGTTCGGCGGACGCGACTTCGGGGGCATCGAACTCGACGCAGAACTCGACAGCCAGCGTCTTTCGGGACGGATCTCCGACCGCGACGAGGCGCTCCGGCTGCTGCTGTCCGTCTCCGGAACGCTGACCGAACGCGAACAGCGCATCGGCCTCTCGGGCAGCGTCTTCGGGTTCGACCTGGCCGCGCTGGGCGTCAGCCCGGAGCCGATCAGCGGATCGTTCGCCCTCGATGCCTCCGCATCCGCCGCCGGAAAGGGCGCCTACGCCGCCCGCATCGCGCTGGACAGCATCGAAATCCGGAACAAACACCGGACGGACCGCATCCGCCCGACGAGCGTCTCGCTGCACACCGACTCGGCCGCAACCCGGGCCGAAGCGGCTTCCGGCGACCTGTCGCTGACGTTCTCCACGCCCCAATCCGCTGACTCGCTGATCGCGGCGCTGACCCGGAGCGCCCGGACGCTGGCCGGACAGATCGACGCGCAGAGCATCGACATGGAGCAATTGAAACCCGCGCTCCCCGACTTCGCCCTGCGGGTCTCGGCGGGTCCCGACAACATCCTCAACAGCCTGCTGAAATCCCGGAAGATCGCCTTCGACGCGCTGAACGCCGAAGGGGCGAACTGCGACTCGCTGCCCGTTTCGATCCGCCTGCGCACGGAGGGACTGGCCTACGGGAACGTGGTCCTCGACACCGTGACGGCCGACATCCGCCAGAACGGGAAACGGCTGGAATACGCCCTCGGGCTGGCGAACGCCCCCGGGAACCTCGACAACATCGCCCGGGCCGGACTGTACGGCCACCTCGTGCGGAACACCGGGCAGGCGAACCTTTACCAGCGCAACCGCGCCGGCCGCGAAGGATTCCGCTTCGGGCTGGACGTGACGTGGACCGACAGCCTGGTCCGCGCGAGCGTGACGCCTCCCGACCCGCTGTTCGGTTTCGAGCCGTGGACGGTCAATCGCGGCAACTACCTCGCATACCGCTTCGACAAGCGCGTGGAGGCCGACCTCGACATGACCCACGGCGACCAGCGGTTCGCGATCCGCACGACCCCGGGCGGCGGTGACGACGACGACATCCGCCTCGACATCGCCGGACTGAACGTCGGTCCGGCGATGGGGCTGTTCCCCTCGGCCCCGCCCGTCGACGGCGTGCTGGGCGCGAACCTGACGCTGAACCTCGCGGCGGACAGCCTCTCCCTCCGGGGCGGGGTCTCGGTGGCGGAGCTGACCTACGACAAACAGCGTTTCGGCAGCGTCTACCTCGGGCTGTTCTACAAACAGGACCGGGGACACCTCGCCGACGCGCGCCTGACGCTCGACGGAGCCGAGGTGCTGACCGTGCAGGGGGACTGCCGCGAGGGGCGCGAAAGCCCGCTCGACCTGACGGTGACCGTCCCGGGCTTCCCCTTGCAGCGGGCCAACGTCTTCCTGCCCGCCGACCTGCTCCGCCTTTCGGGCAGCCTTCAGGCCAGGGTCCACGCGGGCGGCACTCCCGAGCGGCCGAAACTCGACGGAGGCGTGCGGTTCGCCGGGACCGACATCCGCGTCCCGATGATCGGCACGTCGTTCGGCCTCTCCGCGGACACGATCCGCATCGCCGGCAGCCGCATCCTGTTCGACGACTACGCGGTTTACGCCCCGAACAAAAGCGCGCTGACCGTCGGCGGCGAGGTCAGCCTCGCCGACTTCGGGCGTATGACGGCCGACCTCGCGCTGCGGGCCTCGGATTTCCAGTTCGTCGACGTGGCCCGCAAGGCCGGCACGGCGGTCTACGGCAAGGCCTATCTCGACCTCGGCGCCACGGCCAAAGGTCCCGTGGACGAACTCGTCGTCCGCGGCAACGTCGCCCTGCTGGGCGGCACGGACATCAACTACGTCATGCAGGACTCGCCGATGGACGTGAAGGAACGCCCGCAGAATGTCGTGACGTTCGTCTCGTTCAGCGAGCTGGACACCCAAGCCCCGGACGACGCGCCGCAGGAGGTGCGCATCGGGGGCATGGACGTGCTCGTAAACGTCGACATCAACAACGACGTGCAGGCCGCCGTGGACCTCTCGGCCGACGGCAGCAACCGGATCGACCTCCGGGGCGGCGGCAACCTCACCTACACGATGAACCCGCTGGGCGACGTCCGCCTGTCGGGCAAATACGTGCTTTCGGGCGGAAGCGTGCGCTACAACCCGCCCGTCATCTCGCAGAAAATCTTCAAAATCACGCCGGACAGCTACGTCGAATGGATCGGCGACATCGCCGACCCGGCCTTCAACATCACGGCCGTCGAGACCGTGCGGGCCAACGTCTCCTCCGACGGGCAGGACTCCCGGCCGGTGAATTTCGACATCTCGATCAACATCCGCAACTCGCTCAACGACCTGGCGATCAGTTTCGGCCTGGCGGCCCCCGAGGACCTCGCCATGCAGAACCAGCTGAACTCGCTGACGGCCGAGCAGCGCGCCAACCAGGCGATGAACCTGCTGATCTACAACACCTACACCGGCCCGGGAACGACCGCGAAAGTCAGCTCCGAGAATCCGCTCAACACGTTCATCCAGAAGGAGCTGAACCAATGGGCGCAGAACAACCTCAAGGGCGTGGACCTCTCCTTCGGCATCGACTCCCACGGCGAAGACGACCCCAACGGCCAGCGCACCGACTACTCCTACCGGCTCTCGAAAAACCTCTTCAACAACCGCGTGCGGGCGGTCATCGGCGGCAAGTTCAGCACCGACGCCGACCCGTCGCAGAACCTCAAGGAGAACCTGATCGACGACATTTCGCTGGAATACATGCTCACCAAACGCGACAACATGTACCTGAAAGTCTTCCGCCACACGGGCTACGAGAGCATCCTCGAAGGCGAGATCACCGAAACGGGCGTGGGTTTCGTCATCCGCAAGAAACTGTCGCGGCTGGGCGACCTGTTCAAGCCGATGCGTCCCAAAACCAAAAAACCGAGAAAATGAGTCCGCAGCGCATCCGAAACATCGTTCTGCCCCTCTGCGCCGTGCTGCTGGCGGCCTCCTGCTCCACCACCCGGCGGCTGGGGAGCGACGAGGTGCTGTATACGGGCGTGAAAAAGATCCTCATCGAGCCGGATTCGGGCGTCGTGCTCACTCCGGCGGCCGAGTCGGCGGTGAAGGAACCGCTGTCGGTCGCACCGAACAATCCGCTTTACAGCCCCTACCTCCGCACCCCGCTGCCCGTCGGGCTGTGGGCCTACAACCACCTCTATACGCCGAAGGAGAAAGGATTCAAATACTGGTTCTACAAGCGGCTGGCCAAACAGCCGGTGCTGATCTCCAAGGTACAGCCGCAGCTGCGCACGAAGGTCGCCGAGCAGGTCCTCGAAAATTACGGGTACTTCGGCTCCCGCGCCGCCGACTCCCTGCTCTACCGCAAGCGCGGCCGCAAGGCGAAAGTCCGGTACACGCTCGGCATCGCACCCGCATGGCACTATTCGTCCATCGCCTATCCGCAGGCCGTCGGGGGTCTGAAACAGCTGATCGACAGCCTGCAAGCCACCTCCCTGCTGCGCGTCGGGGCGCAGTACAACCTCGACTCGCTCACGCTCGAACGCAAACGCATCTCCCAGCTGCTCCGCAACCGGGGCTACTACTATTTCCGTCCCGAATACATGGAGTACCTGGCCGACACGACCGCCGGCCGACGGCAGGTCGCCCTGCGCCTGAACCTCCGGCCGAACGTTCCGCAGGCGGCCCTCATGCCCTACCGCGTGGGCGACGTCACGGTCCGCCTGACCAACATCAAACCCGGCCCTGCGGATACGCTGCGCCTGCCGGACGCGACCGTCATCGCCCGGCGGCCGCTGAAAATCCGCCCCCGGGTCCTGTCCCGCGCCCTGACGCTCCGGCCCGGGCAGCTCTTCACCGTCGACGCCCAGAACCGGACGCAGACCGACCTCAACAAACTGGGGATCTTCCGCTCCGTCAACCTGAGCGTCACGCCGCTCGACTCGCTGCGCGGCTCCGACACGCTCGACGTGGAGATCGACGCCCGGTTCGACTACCCGCTGGAGGCGGCCCTGGAGACCGACGTCACCTCGAAATCGAACAGCTTCATCGGCCCGGGCGTCACCTTCCGGGTCAGCAACAACAACCTCTTCCGCGGCGGCGAGGTCCTCTCCGTGAAGCTGAACGGCTCCTACGAATGGCAGACGGGCAACAAGAACTCCGGGGGACGCTCCTCGCGGCTCAACTCCTACGAACTGGGGCTGAACGCCAACCTCGACATCCCGAGGCTGCTGCTGCCCCGGAGCATGACGCGCCAGCAGAAATACCCGGGGAGCACGTCGTTCCAGCTGGGCGTCGACCTGATGAACCGTCCCAGCTTCTTCCGGCTGATCGCCTTCAGCGGTTCGGCGGGCTACAACTTCCAGACCTCCCCGTACAGCCGCCATTCGCTGACGGTCTTCAAGCTCACCTACAACAAACTGCTCCACACGACCGACTCCTTCGACCGGACGATGGACGAAAATCCGGCCATCGCCATGAGTTTCCGCAACCAGTTCGTGCCCTCGATCAACTACACCTACACCTTCGAGCGGACCTACGGCGCCACGGGCAACCGGCGCTTCTACTGGCAGAACAGCGTCACGTCGGCCGGCAACCTGCTTTCGGGCATCCTGCGGGCCTTCGGCGAACGGCAGCCCCAGACCCTCTTCGGCAACCGTTTTTCGCAGTTCGTCAAGGAGGTCAGCGAAGTGAAGTTCTACCACCGCATCGGCCGCCGCAACAACTGGCTGGCGACGCGTCTCCTCGTCGGCGCGGGCTACGCCTACGGCAATTCGGAGGTGATGCCTTACAGCGAACAGTTCTACATCGGCGGCGCCAACAGCATCCGCGCCTTCACCATCCGGTCGCTCGGCCCGGGCAGCTACCGCCCGCCCGCGGACGACCGCAACGGCTACCTCGACCAGACGGGCGACTTCAAACTGGAAGCCAACATCGAATACCGCTTCGGCATCATGGGGCGGCTCAACGGAGCCGTCTTCCTCGACGCCGGAAACATCTGGCTGCTGAAGAAAGACCCCAAACGTCCCGGGGCCGAACTCAAATGGAAAGGCTTCCTGAACGACATCGCGCTGGGAACGGGCTTCGGACTGCGCTACGACATCAGTTACCTGGTCATCCGCGCCGACCTCGGCATCGGCCTGCACACCCCCTATCCGAACCCGGACAAGAAGGGCTACTACAACATTTCCAGTTTCAAGGACGGTCTCGGATTCCACCTGGCCATCGGGTATTCGTTCTAAACGTCCGCTCCGGCAAGGCAGGACGCCCGCCGCCATACCCGCGCCAAAGGCCTCCGGACGCGCCGCCCTTCGGCGTCCGCATCCGTCCCTTCGATCCTTTCCGGTCCGCAGAAATCGCGGCCGTCACTTCCCGTTCGCAGAAATCCCTTTCGCCATTCCCGGCGGCATGCCGCATCGCTGCCGCACCTGCGCCATGCCCCTTCGTCCCCGGACGGCGGCTGTGCCGGACGAACCGGTCCCGTCCGGACATCTGCGCATATCATTCCGACCATCCGGTCCGGAACGCGGCGGAGCGCCCGGATTCTCCGGCCATTCCGCAAGCACCAAACGCCCGGAGAAGAGACAGCTTGCAGCTGCCATATAATACCGAATTTATACGAATGCAATTTTCGATACAAAAACCGACCCAAGGGTTAAGGTTGTAGTTGCCCGCACAAATTCCGATCTGCATTTTTGTTCAGATTACCCCTTTGAAAGAACAAAAACAGCCAATATGACTACGACTCCTCCCGAAACTCCGAATGCCTCTGTAAACACACGTTCATCATCCCATCCGTCATCGCTGTTTCAGTAAGTCCGGGTAGGTTCTGTTGGCTTCCCATCAACCATCAAAATCCGCTTAATATGTACGTTTCCGAACATCTGAAATGGCGCATTCTGATTGCGCAAGCCCTCAAATCGTTCCACTTCGAGCGCGAAAATGCCAACCGTAACCTCAAACTGGTCTTCGAGACCTTCGGCAAGTATCTGTTAGGCACGACCTACGACACGTTCCTGAACTACCTCAACAAGGAGAAGTACGACATCTCGAAACTCAAACTGCCGCCGTACATCCTGATCGCGCTGAAACTGCTCGACGCCATCCGGCTCGCGTGCGACCGCCTGCATGCCCGCAGGCCGAACGCCTCGTGGACGCTGACCGCAATCGTCGAGGAAGTGCTCGCCGTCGTGCGCGAGAAAGAGACGGAGCACCCCGGCCGGAAAACCCGCGTCGACTGACCCTGAACCGCAAAAGAAACCGGGCTGCAAGATCGCTTGCAACCCGGTTTTCGCATGCTGCGGAAAGAAGGGGATTCGAACCCCTGAAACCCTTTAGGGGTTTACTCGCTTTCCAGGCGGGCCAGTTCAACCACTCCTGCACCTCTCCTTTCGGTTCGCAAAGGTAATAATTATTTTCAGATTTTACCAAAAATTGCCGTTTTTCCTTCGGCGGGACGGGCGGCCTGTCCCTGGGCGGGGGCAATGCGGCGGTTTGCCCGCAGCCGGCCGGGTTATTGCTGCCAGACGGTCTGGAGCAGTATCCAGAATGAAAACCGGAGGAAGGAGCCGGCCAGCGCCAGGAGTGCCGTCGTCCGGGGGCGTACCTTGTATACCCCCAGGGCGATCATGCAGACCATGCCGATGAAGGGGGCCCAGAAGACCACCGCAAGCCATACGCCGTATTTGTCGACCCGTTCCTGCTGCCTGCGGAGCGTGTCGGGCTTTATCCTGAACCATTTTTCGAGCCATTCCCACTTGGCATACCATCCGAGCCAGTAGGAAGTCATCGCTCCCAGCCAATTTCCGACGGCCGCCACGGGCAGGCATATCAGGGGGTCGGCTTTTGCCGCGAGCATCCCGACAAGCAGTATGTCCGAGCTGAGCGGCAGCACCGTGCCGGCCAGGAAGGTGCCGAGAAACAGCCCCAGGTATCCTAAGTTGAGCAGCCAGTCCATAACCGTGTTTGCGAGGTTCCTTTCTTTATCCCCGGCAAAGATCGTCATTTTAAACCGTATCTGCAATATTTATCCGGGCAGGGTTTGTCAGGGCCGGGTGAATGAAAACGGGACTGCCTAAAACATGTTAGGCAGTCCCTTGCGACACACTATCGAAGAACAAATTGCATTGTTAGCGATTGTCCTGCGATTTTTTCGTGTACTGGTTATGTCCTTCAGGATTGTTGCTGCGCGAAGTGCGCCCTGAACCGGATGACTGGCTGCTTGCGGTTCCCCGGCTCGCCGAGCTGGTGCGCGAAGTGGTCGTGCGCGACGACTTTTCCGCCGATTTGTTTTGTCCGGACTGTGGATGGCCGGTGGTTTTGTTGTTAGACTCTTTCATGACTTTTAAAGAATTAAGTGAGACATTAATGCTGTCCGCCAGCCGAAGGGCCGAAGCCATGCGGTTGAAAGCCAGCCTGTACCGCATCTCCCCGCCGGGATGTACGGTATAGCTGACAACACAAAATAGATACCGAATATTTACGGAATATTTACCGGAGCCCGAAGTGGATGATGCTCAGCCGGGAAATGCTATGCGAATCAATCCTTTTTCCGTACCCAAACGGCTAATTTGCCTCCGTGTACCTTGAAAAGAGCTTTCCCGTCGTCACCGATGGTCAGTTCGTCGTCGTAGCTCCCGGTGATCTCATGCCACGTTTCATTGGCATGCGCTACGCCTACGGACATCACCTTCTCGCCGTCCTCGCCGTTGGAAAGGAGCAGTGCCAGGCCGGAATCCGGATGTCGCTCGTCGCCCGAGCGGGTGAAGCCTACCGTATTGGGATGGTCGAAATAATCCGTTTGTTCGCCGAAGGCGCGGGAGCGGCGGGCATCGAGCAGAATATCGAGGACGGGGCGGTGGGGCGACCCTTCGCCTTTCATGCTGTAATAATCGCCGTAGAAGACGCAGGGATATCCCTCTTTCATCAGCAGGATCAGTCCGTATGCCAGCGGTTTGAACCACGATTTGACCTGCGATTCGAGCGAACTGCCGCGCTGCGAGTCGTGGTTGTCCACGAACGTCACGGCCAGCGTGGGGTATTTCTGCACGAGCGTGTCGTCGAGCAGCGTCCGCATGTCGAAGTCGCGCCCCTGCTGCGATGCCGTGAAAAGTTTGAAGTGAAGCGGCGCGTCGAACAGGTCGATCTGGTGGTCTACGGCGTCGAGGTAGGCCTCCAGCGATTCGAAATCACCGCTCCAGTACTCGCCGACGGCGTAGAACTCCTTGCCCCGCGAAGCCCGGACGCTGTGCATGAAGTCGGCGATGAATGCATTCTTGATGTGTTTGAGCGCGTCGAGGCGCATGCCGTCCGCATTGAGCGTCTGGGAAATCCATATGCCCCAGCGTTTCATTTCTTCGACCACCTCGGGATGGTCGAAATCCACGTCGTTGAAGATCAGGAAATCGTAGTTCCCGTTCTCGCCGTCGACGCCTTCGCTCCACTTCTTGCCTTCGCCCTGGATGAGGTAGATGGCCCGTTTGCCGGTCTCGTAAACCTGGTCGGTTCCCGAGAAGTGGTACCAGTGCCATTTGAAGGGAGAATATTTGTCGCCGCGTCCCGGAAAGGAGTATCCCGTCCACCCCTCGACTTCGACGGGCGCACCGATCACCTGCTCGCGGTTCTCGGGATCGACCTCGCAGGCCATGAACTTCTCGGTATAGTCGGCGCCGGTCTTTTGGTTCATCACCGTGTCGAGGTA
>ERZ773138.1029-NODE-1029-length-28962-cov-9.214066_pt1 | contig 28962 bp, 55 predicted proteins | sample MGYA00511114_ERZ773138 | MGnify/ENA primary metagenome ERZ773138 (study PRJEB29015, sample SAMEA2737805) | human gut metagenome | biome: human gut; feature: human-associated habitat; material: faeces | place: China | collected 2012 ...
TAACGCATATGTTACCGCCGGACAAGACAATCTCATTCGCAAGAAACCCGGAGAAGCATACTGGACGGGGCTTTCCGTTCAGTTTATCGCGATGGCACCGCAGAGGACTTAAGACATGGGAACAAACAAAATTATTTATCTGGACAGGGAGTTTACTGCAACAGATGTAACGGCCGGGAACGTGTATCAATCGCGTTCCCCGGTCGCATCGTCACAGGAAGTTGATACATTCAATTTTGACATCAGCAGCGACGATACAAGCCTAACCGATTTCATCCGCAACACGCCTCTGACATTCTTCCATGACGATGAACAGATGGGCATTTTCTACGTGCAGAAAATCAGCCGAACGTCCATCAACACCTATCATTTCGCCTGCACGTCTACCGTCGGTCTGCTTGACGAGACCTACCATGACGGCGGCATTTACACAGGTGAAACCGTAAAAGAGGTTTGCGAGGACATTTGCAGTCCGCTGACGGTTTATACCAAAACGAACTTGCAGAACATCAAGCTCTACGGTTGGCTTCCCATCGCAACGCGGCGTGAAAACCTCACGCAGGTGCTTTTCGCGATTGGCGCAACGTTCAAGGTTGACTTTGACGGTGCAATTCGCATTGAAGGTCTGTGGAGCGGCGAGGCAAGCGCAATCGACGCAAGCGAAATCTACGCAAGCGGTACGGTTGATTACGCAACGCCTGTTACCGAGGTAATCGTAACCGAACACGCCTATTCGCAGAGCGCAACGGAAACGACAGAGCTTTTCAAGGGCACAACGTCAGCAGGCGACAAAATCACCTTCGACGAACCGTGCTACGACCTCTCGGCATCTGGCTTTTCCATTCTTGCAAGCGGTGCAAATTGGGCAACGGTTTCGGCAGGTTCGGGCGCGCTGACGGGCAAGAAGTACACGCACGTTACCCGGCAGGTAATGCAGCAGATTAAACCGAAAACACGCGAACTCGTTACGCAGTCCGACAATACGGTTAAGGTAGAGAACGCAACGCTCGTATCTCTCGTAAATGCAACGGCAGTCGCAGAACGCCTTGCCGAGTATTACAGCCACAACGAACGTATCAATTACAAAATCGCGGTTAAACGTGAAACCCCCGGTGATGTAGTGAAGATTGCGCATCCTTACGGCGGTACAGTCTCCGGCTGCATTGAAAGTGCGGATATTACGGTGTCCGGTAAACTTGCAGCAGAGGAAAGCGTGCTGATTGATTATTTCCCGCCGGATATTGGTGTGCAGGAATATTACGACACGGTCGAAGTTCTGACCAAAGATGGAACGTGGGCTGTGCCGGAGAATGTGACGAGTATTCGTGTAGTGCTGATTGGGGGAGGGTGCGGAGGAAATCCGGGAAACAAGGGCGGTGAATGTACCGAATATGCAGGCAATTATAGCCTGACGCATACGACGCTTACCGATTACACCGAATATCAGGAAGGCTACGGCCTGTATTACGGAGGAGAGGGCGGCGACGGCGGTCAGGGCGGTCTGGGTGGCAAAATCATGCAGGCGACGCTCGATGTATCCGAAGGAGACGTGTTTAACGTTGCAATCGGCAAGGGCGGAACGGGTAAAGTTTTCGGCGCGAATGACGATAGCCATAACGGCGGCGCAACCACGTTCGGCACATTCACATCCGCTGACGGCTCGCCAAACCCATACGGCTATGTTGATACTATTAACGGCACGGTCTATGGCGGAACGGGTGGGCAAGGCTTAAAGGGCGGAAAAGGCGGCGGCGCGACACGTGACGCTGACTGGCCACAAATTACGTATTCTCCCGGCGACTCGTTTGGAGATAATCAACCGGGCGCGAATGGCGAAGAAAGCACCGAATACGGTAGTTTTTTGGTGCATGACAGCAGTGTCGAGCACGAAAAGGTGTGGGCGGTTGGTATCGGTGAAGCAGGCGGCGGCGCAGGCGGCGGCGCGGCTTATGGAGCTAATGGCGGAGACGGCAGTAACGGCAGTGCATATGCCCGCGGCAGTGCGTCATCTATTCACGCACGTGCATATGCAGGCAAAGGCGGCACAGGCGCAACCCCGCTTCCGCCTGCTGCGCAAACGCAAATCGGCTATGGCGGCATAGGCGGCAACGGTGGCGGTGGCGCAGGTTCGGCAGGTTACGCTATTGGTAGCCGCCGCGTTCCTAAAAAATACGCATATTCTGGCACGTGGGATGTTTACGGAAACGATAACAAATCGAAAAACGGAGAGGGCGGCAACGGCTCCAACGGCGGCGACGGTGCACCCGGCTGCGTGCTCATCTATTACCGTGTATACCGTGCAAGCTCTGCCGGACGGTTTGTCACCCGTGACGGCAAAGGCTTTAATGAGAAATTCACAAGAAAGGTGGTTGTGTAATGCCTGATACTTATACATCACAGTTTAGCGGCGAAGAAATTGACTCTGCGCTGAGAGCTGCACATATTATCTCCGGTGCAGATACGCCCGCTGCGCTGCGTGAGAAATTGGAGATTTACGGCAGTAATACGGCGTTATCCCCTACCGACCCCACCACAGTAGAAACCGCCCTGAAATACCGCACAAACCCCAATCTGCTCGATAACTGGTACTTCGGCAGACCGGTGAACCAGAGAGGGCAGGTGGAGTATACGGGGGAATGGAAGTACACCATTGACAGGTGGGAGATTTCGGAAGGGACACTGACTGTGAATGATGGCTCTATTTCTCATAGTAACGGTTATTTACTCCAGCCGTTTTCGGATGAGTTCTCGGCCTTACTTAAAGAAAAACTTATAACTCTGAGTTTTCTTTATGCAAATGGTTCTTTAGAGTCAGCATCAGCCACCATACCGTCCACGTGGGGGACTTGGGAAGGAATAATCGATCATGAGTCTATTCACCTCATTGGTATCAACAATGGCAACAGGCTATGGGTAACGAATACGGGCAATACTCCCCTCCTCGCCGCCAAGCTCGAACTCGGCTCCACCCAGACCCTTGCACACAAAGAGGGTGACAAGTGGGTGCTAAATGAAATCCCTGACTTCGGGGAGCAGCTGAGAAGGTGCACGTACTATGCAGAAAAAATAGAAGATGGAAATACGCCTGTTATTACGAATGCTACATTTATTCCAGCTGGTGCTACGAGCGCAACATTTGTTCTGCCATACGAAAGAAAACGTACACCTCCGTCAATCCGCTTTAACGATGTGAGTAACTATCGAGTTGTTGTCCGCTCCATGTCTGGAAACACAAGTGCTTTCGGTATATCAAACATATCGATTCTTGACGTTGGCACAACTAAAGCGGCCGTGCTTGTAACTTTTAGTAGTGCTACATCACAAGATTGGTATGGCTTTTTACAGAGGTCTGATAATACAACTGGCGGATACGCCTTTATTTCCGCCGACCTGTAAGGAGGTGACACCATGCAAACCCCAAAATCCCGTGTATACGTCCTCTGCGACAGTGAAAGCCGTGTTTTGCGGCTCGAAGGAGAGTATTCCCTCCCAGCAAACCTCGACGGATGGACGAAAATTGATGAAGGCTATGGCGATAGATTTTCGCTCGCGCAGAGCCATTATCTCGATAAGCCGCTCTACGACGGCGCGGTTCTGCGCTATAAGCTCGTAGACGGCAAGGTCGTAGAGCGCACTGCCGAGGAAATCGAGGCAGATAAGGCGGCGTTACCTAAACCCGAGCCAACCGCAGAGGACGACACAAACGCTATGATGGTAGACCACGAATACAGGTTAACCCTGCTTGAACTGGGTCTCAACGAATGAAAGGAGCAAACACAATGTTATTTCGTACTTTGAAGCGCATGATCGAGAAGAACCAGACCGACGGCCTTGCAGACAAGATCGACATCTTTTTTGCAGCAGGCAAGCTCACCGAAAGCGAGTGGAACACGCTGACCGAAATGCTCAAGCAGGAGGCGTAACATGAAGGGCGCAGAAAACACCGCTGCACCGAACATGATCGTCGATGAGTTTTTTCCGAAGCATATCAGACAGCGTGAGGACTTTGCAGAAATCCGCGAGGCGGTGCGCAAATACAGGATTACGGAGCTGTATCTCACGCAGAAGTACAACAGAAAGAGAGAAAAGCATGGATAATGTAAACAATTTTAAGGCGGCTGTTACCGCTTGTATTGCCGTCCTTACCGCCCTGTGGGGGTGGTTCGGCTGGCTTGTGGTGCTGTTTGTTGTCGCAATGGCGGCGGACTACCTGACGGGCACGGCGGCGGCAATGCAGGCGGGTGCATGGAACAAAAAGATTGCATGGAAGGGCATTACGCGCAAGGTTGCACAGATTGCTATTGTAGCGGTTGCAGGCGGTGCAGATTTGCTTGTCGGAATGATTATGGGACATCTGCCCATGGTTACACTGCCGTTTGAATATACTGTGCTGTTCTGCCCCCTCGTTGTCGTGTGGTACACGCTAACGGAACTCGGCAGTATCGTTGAAAACGCGGTTTCCCTCGGTGCACCTGTCCCGGCGTGGCTGCAAAAGGCACTTTCCGCCGCAAAGGACGCGGTGGACAAAATCGGAGATGAGGAAAAATGAAAATCACTTTTAAGGGCTGCAACCCGAGTAACTACCACAAGGGCAGAGAGTTTCCCGTGCACTGGATTGTTCTGCATTTTACCGCGAACAACGGCGATACGGCAAAGAACAACGCGGATTACTTCGCGAACAACGCTAATCTGCGGGCAAGCGCACACTACTTTGTAGACCCGAACGAGATTTACCAGAGCGTAAAGGACACGGACACGGCATGGCATTGCGGCAGGGAGCGCGGCGGCAGTTACTACAACGACTGCCGCAACGCTAATTCCATCGGCATTGAGATGTGCAGCGTTATCCGCAACGGCGTGTATGTTATCCCGGACGAAACGGTACGGAACGCGGCGGAGCTTGTACGGTATCTGATGGCGCGTCATCACGTGCCGGTCAGCCGGATTTGTCGGCATTACGATGTGACGCACAAGGAATGCCCCGAACCGTGGGTGCGCAACCCCAATCAGTGGGAAAACTTTAAGAAAATGCTTACAGAGAAAGAGGTTGAGGACATGACCGAACAGCAGACGCGTGCAATCGCACAGCAGGAAATCAAGAAAGCAAACGCAAAGGTTTATGACCGCGTGCAGGACTGCCCGGAGTGGGCGAAGGACACGGTGCAGCGGCTTGTGAACAAGGGCTTTTTGCAGGGCGACGAGAACGGCAAGCTGGGTCTCACTGAAGAGTTGATGCGCGTGCTGGTTATCAATGACCGTGCACATCTGTACGGTTAAACCGGATTAAGCGGGGTAAGATATGGCGGTGACACTCTGACAAAGGGGCGCCGCTATGAACCTAAAAAAAGATTTGACAAAGGCGGAGTGCGTTAAACTCCGCGAGGAATGCAATTTTACAGACGAGGAACGCGCTGTTTTTGACCTGCGGGTCGCGGCGCGTTCTGTCGTTGAAATCTCAATGAGCCTGCACCTGAGCGAAGCAACGGTTTACAGGCGGCTCAGGAACATCAAGCGCAAAATCGTGAAAGTTTTATGACAGGTTTATACCCTCTCTGCGACGTATAATATAAGCACAGGGAGGGATAAATCATGGCATATCAGCAGTTTTATCCACAGTATCAACAGCAATATCCACAACAGGCAGCGCAGCAGCCGCAGTACCCACAACATATAGTGCGTCCCGTGGCGAGTATCGAGGAGGCACGGGCGGTGCAGACGGATTTCTCCGGTGCGCTGACCATCATGCCAGACTTATCGCACGGCTACATTTACACCAAGCAGCTTAATCTGCAAACCGGATGCGCGGATTTCGCGGCGTACAGCCGCGTGCAGGACGCGCCGAAGGTGCAGACGGATTATGTAGCACGGGGCGAATTTGACGAGCTTGCGCGGCGTTTTAACGCGCTTTGTGACCAACTGGGAGGTGCAAAGAATGAATAACCCGATGATGCAGGTTTTACAGCTGATGCGGAACGGCGGAAACCCTATGACGATGCTGAACCAGATGACGGGGAATAATCCGATGGTCGGTCAGCTGATGCAGAGTATGCAGGGGAAAAGTCCGGATGCACTGCGGCAGATGGCGATGAACATCGCCAAAGAACGCGGCATTGACCTTAACCAGTTTGCGCAGCAGTTCGGTATGAATATCAAGTAAATAACTTCTTTTCAGTTTGGACGGGTCTTGACGAAAAACCGACGTGATTTTGTCATGTTCGGAGTTCGCGCGGCTCCGTTCAAAATAAACTGAAAAGGAGATTTTCAAATGGATAACGATTTTGCAACCGGGTACGCTCTTGGTTCTGATAACAACGGCGGCGGCAATGACGGCATGTGGGGCGGTAACGGCTCGTGGATTTTCGCGTTTCTGATCATCGCGCTGATCTTCGGCGGCAACGGCTGGGGCTTCGGCGGCAACAACGGCGCGGGCTATCAGGGCGCGGTAACGCGCAGCGACCTGTGCAGCGAGTTCAACTTCAACAACCTGTCTCGTTCCGTTCTCGGCATTCAGAACGGCCTGTGCGACGGCTTTTACAGCACGAACAACGGCATGCTCACCGGCTTCAACACGCTCGGCAGCGCGGTTTCTAACGGCTTCCACGGCGTAGACAACGCGATTTGTCAGCTCGGCTACCAGACGGCACAGCTTGCAAACAACACGGTTCAGAACATGAACACCGGTTTTAACGGCGTGACCGCCGGTCTGACGGCACTCGGCACGCAGATGTCCGGCTGCTGCTGCGACACCCAGAGACAGATGGAACGCGGTTTCTGCGACATCAACTACAATGCCGCTACCAACGCACGCGACATTATCCAGACGGCGCACAACGACACCGACCGCATTATTGCGCGCCTTGACCAGATGGAGAACACCCGTCAGCAGGAGAAGATCGCGGCGCTTCAGAACGAGAATCAGGCCTTGAAGTTCGCAGCTTCGCAGGAGGCACAGAACAATTACCTTGTAAACGCTCTGCGTTTTTCCGGCTGCGGCTGCAACGCTTGCGGCTGCTGAGATACGATATTCAGGAGGGGGAGCAATCCCCCTGCCTTTGACAGGAGGGAATAGTTATGGCTTGCAAGCCTGTACAGAAACTTTGTCCGAACCTGCGTATCTCACAGAGCGTGACCTACGCAAGCGGCGTACTGACGGTAAATATTCCGGCGGGAGATTACCAGAACGGCTGCGTATACGGTATCGTCATCGCGCAGAACATTCCGTCAACAACGATCATCGGCGCGCCGGTGGTCATCACGATCGGCGACGGCACGGTAACGTATCCGCTCCTTAAATGCAACGGCGCGGCGGCTACCGTGTTCAACCTTGACACGCGGCACAAGTACCTTTGCCGGGTGGTCACTTCGGCAACCGGCGGCAGTTTCCGAATGCTCGGAAATTCCTGCTGCTCGCACTCTGACGCGCTGCGCTCGATTAACGGAACGGCGGTGACAGTATGAGAAGGGGAACAATGATGCTGCTGATGCAGCGAGGCCGCAAAGAGAACGCATCCCCGGAAGAGTGGAGAATTCGCAAGATGTATCCCGAAGATCGTCACCATTACGGCGTGCGGTATCATTACGGCAACATGGAGCCGTATGATTACTATGACGAGCGCATTCACGGCGGCGAACCGGAAATGCGTAGTTACCGCCGCTATTCTGACGGACGCTTTGCGCCCAAGAACAGTGTCGCATGGCCGAGGTATGACGAGTACCCCGATTACGAGGATGAGATGCGCCCTATTGGCTTTCGCGATGATGACGCTTATATGGGTGATACCTCGTTCGTAGGGGACAAGACGCGCGGCTCTGAACGCTCTATGGGGTATGCAGCAAGCGCAAACGCAGGACGCATGACTAAGAGCATGGCGGAGGAATGGCTGCACAGCATGCAGAATGCTGACGGCACGACCGGCCCACACTGGACTTTCGAACAGTGCAAGCAGGTAATGCAGCAGCGCGGCCTTGACTGTGACCCGGTTGAATTCTGGGTTGCAATGAATGCCGAATACTCCGATCGCTGCGCCGTGAATGAGAAGCACGGTATGCGCAGTATCGATTTTTATGCAGACTCAGCCTGCGCTTTTTGGCTGAACGATAAGGACGCAGTAAAGGATAAGGAAGCGGCATATTACAAATATGTCGTGAAGCATTGACGAAAAGAGGGGGCTTCTGCCCTCTCTTTTTTGCTTGTGCAGGTGACACAGTAGGTGACACACCCTACACCCGCAAAAAACCGTAAAAACCGGTATTCGCTTGATATGAACGAAAAATGCGAAATTAACTTTTCCAACAAAATAGTTATGCGGAAACAGAAAAAACGCCGCAAAACTCAAAGTTTTAACGGCGTTAATTTGGTGATCCAGCGGGGATTCGAACCCCGGACACCCTGCCTTTTAAGCAGGGAGTTATTCGCAAAATGTTCAACTATATCTGACGATTTCGGCATTCGGTTTTGTTAGGTGACACATCAGGTGACACAGTGCCGCGATACCTTATTATATATGCACCACCTTGCGAGTCTCCTGCGCCTCATAGAAATTCGAAACGCGGGCGGCGGCAGAGGCGAAAGCCTCGTTGGATAGGTGTGTATAAATATGCGAGGTCATAGCGATGTTTTTGTGACCTAACAGATCTTTGGCGACGTTGATGGGCACGCCCGCCGACTGTAAGTCGGTGGCGTAAGTATGTCGCAGACAGTAGGGCGTTAGGTCATCGGCGACGACTGACGTTTCCGGGATAATCGCGCCACGGAACGTCCGCGCTCCCATGTCAATATCAACCCTTTTCTTGAAGTTGCACCACATTTGCCGCATAGAGGTTTTTGTGTGCGGCTTGCCGGTGGTCGGCTGGGTGAATATATAACCTGTACCGCCGGTCAGCAGGGGGCGCAAAGCCGGATGCAGGGGAACGGCTCTGTCTCCGTAGTCCGTCTTGGATGAGTGCAGGATTATCTTTTCTTCGTTTAAGCGAACATCTGCCCACAGAGCTTTTCGCGTTTCGTCCGGTCTTGCACCGGTGTACAACATGAACAGCACCCATAGCCCGGCGCGGTGCGTTTCCGCAACATGCAGGATATGCCTGCGCTCGTCGGCCGTGATTGCCCTGTGCGTGCCGCTTGTGGTCTCCGGCATAACGATACCCTCGGTAGGGTCATAGGCAATTACGCGGTCGATACGCGCCTGTCTGAACGCGCTGCGGATGAGGTTGCGCAGCTTGCACGCCAGAGACGCGGAACGGCCGGATACGCTGTTAAGAATGTGCTGTAAGTCAATCGGTTTTACGTCTTTGAGCCGGAACGAGCCGATGGGCGGAGAAATGTAGTTTTTTACGTAGCTTTGCAGGTCAGCATAGGTGTTCGGCTGCACCTTCGGGAGCTTGTAGGCGGCGAGATAGTCCGCAAACCACTTGTCTACTGTGGTGTTCTCGTTGGTGATGTCGATGCCGTGTTCCAGGCGGCGTTTCTTTTCATCCACTTTACGCCAGAGAGCTCGCTCGGTTTTGGCGCGGACGGAATAACGCTTGCCCTGAAAAGTGAATGTCTCGCGGAAATATCCGTCTGATGTGTTCGCTTTTCTCATGTTGCAAAACCTCCTATTTTGTCGTATAATAAGAGGGTAGAATTCCGTTGCACAAGACTTCTACCCCCGTATAACGTCCGCCGGTTGCCGCCGGTGGGCGTTATTTTTTATTTCATTGCACGCGCAATAGCCTGCGCATTGCGTTCCGCAACGGTATCAATATGTTCATCCTTCATGATTTCAATTTGTTCTAAGACCGCAGCACGCATAGTGATACCTCGATCTACAGTTTTCATTTCAAAATCTTCGGATGAAGTGGAAACTTTGAGATTAGCATAGTCCAAAAATGTACCAAACATCGGAGATTCCACTTTTACAGAATTGATTTTTTCAAGCGGCGCATCCAACATTTTTATGTTCAGCAAACCGGTTCGTGCACATAGGCGCTTGTTTGTCAGAATCATAACATTTGTGTTGCTCAACACGAGCAGTACAAAAAAGCAAAGCGAGATAAATACACCAGATAAAAAATCTGAAGGAGTTGTACAGAAAGACAAGATGCAAAGCAGCATGCCTGAGCCTATTCCTATCCAAAGTGGTAAGCGTACAATCCAATGCAATTGAGCCTTAACTACAATGTATTCCCCCGATAGTAACGTATCTTCAAATTTTTTCATTGCAGACACCCTCCCTTTTATTTCTTATATTTCGGATTTCCCAGCATGATTTCAAGGAAATCCAATGCTTTTTCCTGCCCGTCCTCGGTAAGCTGATTGAATATTGTCGTCAGCCGAGATTGACGGGCGATTTTTTGTGTCTCATCATACTGCGCGAGATCGTGCAGCATGAATTCGATTGAGTTTTGCATACGCTCTAAGCCTTTTAGATTGGCTTCGAGCCATGCCTGCTTTTCCTGCTCGGTTGCTTGACCGGCTGCTACTTTCTGCTGTAGCTCCACCATTTCCGGCGCGCCGGTTACGCGGATTGAAGCATCTGCGGTCAACTCGTTCACATTTACGCCGAGTGCGTTTGCAAGCCGAGAAATAGTGTCTGGCGCAACTCGTTCGCTACCACGCCGCGTAATAGAATAAACTGTGTTATACGACAATTCAGCTTTTTTAGCAAGCTCTCGAAGCGAAATACCCTGCTTTTCTGCAAGTTTTTTTACTCTTTCTCCTACGGTCATAATATCCCCTCCGTGAATGCGTTTGCAAATTTATATTGACATACTGTTCAATAGCACATATAATTAAATTACGACATATGCAAACGCAAATAGCGAAAGGAGGATATATGCGTATTGATCGAGTAATCCTTGCTGCAACGATGGCAAAACGTTGTATGCGAGGAAAGGAACTTGCGACGCTTGCCGGTATTTCCGTTTCGAGTGTTTCCGGCATTCGCAACGGACGTAGCTGCTCGGCAGAGATGGCAAGCAAGATCGCAAGTGCTTTGAACGTACCCCTTAACGAACTTGTAGAAAAGGAGAATTAACCCATGGATAACAAAATCATTGCATTTACTAACCCTGAATTTGGCGAGGTTCGCACGCTGAACATTGAGAATGAACCGTGGTTCGTAGCGGCTGACGTTTGCAAGGCGCTTGACCTTGGCAACGCAAGCATGACACTTTCTCGTCTTGACGATGATGAAAAGGGTGTCAGTTTAATTGATACCCTTGGTGGCTTGCAGAACATGGTGACGGTAAACGAGCCCGGCCTGTACGCTCTGGTTCTCGGCTCTCGCAAGCCGGAGGCCAAAGCGTTCAAGCGATGGATTACGCACGATGTTATTCCCTCTATCCGCAAGAACGGCGGCTACATTGCCGGCCAGGAAACTCTCAGCCCTGAGGAACTGATGGCGAAAGCCCTGCTTGTCGCTCAGAAAACCATTGAGGAAAAGGACAAGCTGCTTTCCCACGCTGCCGAACAGGCGAAGCTCGATGCACCGCTCGTCCATTTTGCAAAGGGCGTTACCGTGTCCAAAACGTCCATCCTGATTTTTGACTTTGCAAAAATTCTCCGTCAGAATGGCGCGGATATGGGCGGCAAGCGCTTTTTTGCATGGCTGCGTGAAAATGGCTACCTCGTCAAGCGCAATGGCAGTGATTACAATATGCCTACCCAGCGCAGTATGGAACTCGGTCTGTTCGAGATCAAGGAAACTGTGATTACCCACTCGGACGGTCACACCACCATCAGCCGCACGCCGAAGATTACCGGCAAGGGACAGGTATATTTCTTCAACAAAATCCTCGGCACGGATATGCCGGAAGACATGCAGGGCTAACTCAATTACCGAACCTGGACAATTTTGACCGAGTTGCAGTTACGGACATTTTTGTCCGAAACTGCAAGCATGGGGGGGAGTAACGAAACGTGACCCCCATGCGCCATACACTCGAAAGGAGCAAAACCATGAGGCACGATGAATGTTGCTTGCTCTTCGCTAAACGCGATGAAGATACTCGTAAGAGAATTGCAGCGCTCTACCACTACGTCAACACATTACCGCTTACCAAGCATCAGCGCAGCAAGCTTATCCGGCTTGCCGAAGAAGCGCTGACCAGCGCTGAGGACAACGGATATCATTTCGCTATGTATGATGCCGGGTTTTGCGACTTCATGGAAGCCGCAGATCAGTTCTTCAAGAAGATATACGATGCCGTTTTTCCCGAAAATCAGGAAGTCCCATAAATCCGACACATTTTGTGCTTCACTTATAATGGAGCTTGCATCGAACATGCGTTCGATGTATTATTGTGTCAAAACTTGCGGACGGTTTTGGTTGATACGCCCGACGTGCAGGCGTATCATAAAACCAGAGAATTAAGAAAGGCAGGAACCCCAAAATGGAAACGAAATATCCAAATTACGAAAAGCTCGCAGCCTATCTCAATACGTTCGACGAGCCAGAGCAGGTGTTAGCTGCCCTGGTCTCGCTGCTCAAACCAAGCGGAGACCGCTTTTGCGACGGAACGGAGAAACCGTAAATCCTCGTCCGTCAGGTCTACGCCGTCCGGCATGATGCCGGCGGCAACGAAAAGCGCTCTGATCTGGTCTGCGCTTACCTCCTTCGTCTCGGCTTTCGCCGGGGCGGGGGAGGTTTCTTTTTCGTCAAAATAACCCTTGGGGTCATCTGAAAGACCGAGCAAGTAATCAGCTGTACAGCCGAAATAATTGCATATTTTTGTTACAGTTTGCGATCCCGGCTCTCTGGTTCCGTTTTCGTAGCCGTAGTACGTTGTGTACTTTATGCCGATGATTTCCGCGAACTTTCGTGCGCTCATTCCGGTCTGTTCTCGCAGTTCTTTTATGCGGTCGAAAATCAATTTCATCACCCCTTTCTGCTTGCCTATATTATATAGCTGCTATATATGCACTGTCAATAAGAATATTCGCAAAATGCGTAAATTATTTTTCTGAAAGCGCTTGACATATTCGCGAATTGAGAATATACTATAACCATGATATTCGCAAAGCGCGAATACAGGAGGTGAATAAAATGAAGTTTCCAAACATTGAAGCAGAGAGAGGTCGTAAAGGCTGGACGAAGGAAGAGCTCGTTAAGCAGATCGGCGTGAGCACGAAAACCTACTTGAACTGGCAGGACGGACGCACGGACGTACCGTGTGCGCGGCTTGTAGCGCTTGCAAACCTGTTCGGATGCTCTGTTGACTATCTTATCGGTTTCGATCACAACGAAAGCGCGTGAGGGAGGTGAGAGGGACATGGGGAAATTCCGAAATGTCAAGATCAGCTACCGCGACGGAAAGTGTCAAGAGCTGTCGGTTGACGGCGTAGATATGCGGTATGGCTGCATTGGCTACAAACTGGAGCACAAGGGCGGTCAAATGCCTGTGCTGACACTTGAAGTAAAGTGCGGCAGCGTACAGTACAACGGTGACGATGAAAGCGGAGAACCGCGACTGATCGTTCAGCCGCGGCCCGATTTTGAAACTATGGAATGAATTGAGAACAAAACGAAAGAAACTCTTTGATTTTGTCGGCAGTTTGTGTTTCAAGCTCTGCGATTGCAGAATCTTGAATGGTTACATTTCCGATAAGGTCTTGTGAAATGCAATTTTGACGACTTAATTCGTCAAGAGAATCCTCGATTGGTGGATACTGTTCCAGCAGTAAAGACCATTCACCAGAAGGAATATCAAAAACGGTGGCATCCGATTTTGATACGCCGGATTCTCTGCGGCGCAGATATGCTCGGTACATGAGCGCAAGCGCCTTTTGAGATTCTTTTGTTAGTTTTTCAATCATGAGTGACACCTCCTTTCTCGGCTATTATACCACGGTCAGGAAGGGGCGAACAAGTGGAGGTGAACACCGATGTATATTAACCCGTTTGTGGCGGGCGTGCTTGCCACACTGGGCGCAGAAATCGTGCTCCTTGTGCTCTACGCCGTTACGCATAAGGAGTAGCATTAGCAAGGCTTAGCGGCGGCATAGCATTGCTGGGCAGAGCAATGGCATAGCACAGCAGGGCAGAGCAGAGCAATGGCATAGCTGGGCAGGGCATCGCAATGGCAAAGCACAGCGTAGATACGCAAAGGAATTGCAAAGCGTAGACAGGCGTTGAAATGCCGCGCAAGGGCAGACCGAGGGCAAACAAAGGGCAAACCAAGGGCACACCGAAAGGAGGGCAGAACATGGAGGAACGGAGCTACAAGGAACTGCGGCAGGAAGTGAAAAACGACCTGATACGGATGTACGGCGGCGCGGTGCTTTTAACGCTCGAACAGTGCATGAAAGTGTACGGTTTGACGGACAGAGACGCTGCAAAGAAGGTTATTCGTGCACCGAGGGTTCTCGGTGAAAGACGGGTGGTTTACTACATCGGCGACGTTGCAAGCGACATCGCAAAGCGGCGCGTCGGGAACGTCTGAGGGCAAACCGAGGGCAGTCCAAGGGCAAACAAAGGGCAAACCGAGGGCAGTCCGAGGGCAGACAAAGGGCAACAGAAGAAGAAGGCAATAAAGCAATACAGCAATAACTACTCTCTCTCACTAACGTTCGAGAGAGTAGGACGCACACACGACAGGAGGAAAAATCATGGTTATCAACCCCGTACTTTTCGGCGTACTCGCCTGCATCTTCACGCAGCTCGTGCTGCTGTTCGGGTGGGGCTTTTACCACCGCGTTCTCAAGGACGAGCTGAACAAGCGAAAGACGCTTTTGCTGAAAGCCGCTCAGATGCGCTGTGAGCGCCGCTAAGCACTCAGGCATGAAATTACATGCCGAGGGGTGCGAAAACGCGACACGCGCCGTCTGAGGGCGCGGAAAGGGGTGATACGCAATGACCGACGGCATCAAGCGGCGGAACGTAATCCGCGAGATGCAGAAACGCACGATCGGCGAGGCGCTTTACTCGAAAAAGATCGGCAGGAAGCCGAACGCAAGCGCTAAGAAAATCGGCGTACTGCCAAAACGAGATTAGCCGCGCAAGGGCAAGGCAAAGCGCAGCAGAGCATAGCAAGGGCAAGGCATGGCGAAGCAGAGCGAGGGCATAGCGAAGCAGAGCGAGGGCATAGCAACGCAGTGCACTGCAACGGCAAGGCATAGCATTACACAGCTCAGCGAGGGCATAGCATGGCAAAGCTATGCGAGGGCAAAGCTTGAGGAACGAAACAGGAGGACAAAAAATCATGAAAAAGCTGAAAATTCACGTGACATTCACCGAGGGCATTCTCGGCACGGCAACCGCAGATCCGGAAATCTACAGCCGGTTCATCGGCTCGAAGAGCCCGGACGCGGCAACACTGCCGGAGGAAGTCGCGGCACTCGGTGAGGACGCAATCATCGAGCGCGGCACGACCGTGTTCCCCAAGGACGAGGACGGCACGCCTTTTCTCTGGGATTACCAGATCAAGGGGTTCTTCAAGGACGCTTGCGGTATGCTGGCACGTCTCAGCGGCAAGGACCCCGAAACCGGCAAAAAGCGCAAGGCGGTAAACGAGAGCGGCAAGCTGACGGCGTACAAGAAGGTCATCGACGGCCTGATCTTCGTCGAGCCGCGCCGCATTCGGCTCGATACCCCGGGCGAAATCACGATCTGTCAGCGTTCGCTCAGAGCGCAGACCGCGCAGGGCGAACGGACGGCACTCAGCAGCAGTGAGGAATGCCCGGCGGGCACGACGTGCGAAATGACGATCCTCTGCTTGGACGACGCGCACGAAAAAGCGGTGCGCGAGTGGCTGGACTACGGCGCGCTGCGCGGTATCGGACAGTGGAGGAACAGCTCGAAGGGGCGGTTCGAGTGGGAGGAAGTCAAATAAAAGAAAAACCGCCGAGCGGGAGCGCAATCCCGTTTCGGCGGCAAAGATAAATGTTCAAGGAAAGTCTAACACGAAAAGGAGAAAAAGTCAATGGACAGAGAGACGGCGCACAAGCTGCTTGATCTGGTGTTGAGCGCAAAGCACAAGGGCGTGACATTTGAGTTCACGCCGATGTGCAACAACGGCGGACAGGCGAGCTTTTTCATTCACGAGTGGGACGGAAACAGTATCGGCAAATGCCGCGGCTACACGATGGATATTGACGGCGCGTGGCTTGTGCTCGGTGAGGGCAGACGCTGCACAACGCAGGAAATCATGAAGGTTCTGGAGGGGTTGCAGGATGCTGAACATTGAGCCGCCGCTCGAGCCGCCAGAGAGAGACGATCAGGAGCGCATTAACCGGCTGTACGACATGCGCGAGGCGGAAATCCGCATGGGGGCGTTCCTCGAGGAGTACGAGGGGCTGTTCCCGGATGAGATCAAGAACTTTTTACAGGACGTGCGGGAGCGCGTCTGGGAAGCAGAAGACGAGATAGAGGAGGACTAAGAAATGAGCGTGTATGAGAAGTTAGCGGCAGTTCAGCGAGAGCTGAAAGCACCGAAGGGACAGTACAACAGCTTCGGCAAGTACAAGTACCGCAGCTGCGAGGACATTCTGGAAGCACTCAAGCCGGTACTCGGAAAGAACAACTGTGCTGTGATGCTGTCGGACGATGTGGAGCAGGTAGGCGAACGGTTTTATATCCGCGCAACGGTGACGTTCTTTGACTGCGACACTGGCGAACAGGTTTACAATGCGGCGTTTGCCCGCGAGGACGCAGACAAGAAAGGCATGGATGGGTCACAGATCACCGGCACGGCAAGCAGCTATGCACGAAAGTATGCGCTGAACGGCCTGTTCCTCATCGACGATACCAAGGACGCGGACACGGACGCATACCACGAGCAGACCAGCGGCGAGAAGCCGAAGGAAGACACGAAGATCGCGGCGGCGAAGGCCAAGGCGAACGAGGTAAAGCGGATGCTTGTGAAAATCATGGGCGACAAGACCGCAGCGGCGCAGCTGTGGAACGAGAAGTACAAGCAGGATGCAGGCGACATCGTGAAGATGAACGCGGCGCTGCTTGATCTCGAAGCTCGGCTCAAGCAGATGGAGGCGCTTGCATGACGCATGAGTTTGATCGTGCGCACGTCGTGCGCGACGAGAGCGGCAACTGGCTTTGCCTGCACGTCAAGAACGCGCCTATGGCGCGCGTAGAGTGCGAGCAGATGAAGGAGGGCAAGTTATACTGCGCGGAGGTAAAGCGCAAGTATGACAAGCGCTCAGGGCGTTGCAACGCCTATCTCTGGCAGATGCTCGGAAAGCTGGCGGCGGTGCTCGGCATGAAGCGCGACGAGGTGTACCGCTCGTACATTCCCGATGTAGGGGACAATTACCGACTTGTCCCCTACGCCAACGAGCAGCAGCGCGATTTGATCGCGAACCTGTGGGAAAAGCAGGGGCTCGGATGGGTAACGCAGGACTGTAACGGCGGTTTGCTGATGTGCTACTACGGCTCATCCACTTACAACACGCTGCAAATGGGGCGGCTGATTGACATGGTAGTGCAGGACTGCAAGGAGCAGGGCATTGAGACAGAGCCGGAAAGCACGGTGCTCGGATGGATTGCCAAGTGGAAACCGGAGGAACGCGGGGTATGAGGTTTACGACATACAAGCGATTCGTACCGGCACACCGGAAGATCGGATACCGGTACGCCTGCTGGGCGCGGAACCACGGAGGCTGGGCGAAGATGAAAAAAGGGTATCGCAAGCTCGCCAAGAAGCGACTGAAAAGAGAGATGGAAAGGGACGCGAGGCAATGAGGAGACAGACGAAGTTTACGGGCGTGTCGCCAAGCGTCTGGAAAGAGGTCTATGACCGGGACGGCGGCGTTTGCCGCCACTGCGGCAAGGGCGGTGTGTTACAGGCGGCGCACTTTGTCAGCAGGGCGCGCGGCGGCATGGGGATTCCGACGAATTTAGTCATGCTGTGCCAGGAGTGTCACCGGGAAATGGACCAGGGCGACGGCAAGGAAATCAAGGAAGAAATGCGGGAATACCTCGAAAGCCTTTATCCCATGTGGAGCGAGGAAAGGCAGAAATACACAAAGGAGACAGGACGAAATGCTGAATAAGGGAATTTTAATGGGTCGGCTGACGCGAGACCCGGAGTTGCGCCACACACAGAGCGGCACAGCGGTTTGTTCGTTCACGCTGGCGATTGACCGAGACCGCAAGGACGCAAACGGCGAGAAGCAGGCCGATTTTATCGACTGCGTCGCATGGAACAAGCAGGCAGAATTCGTTGCACAGTGGTTCTCGAAGGGGATGATGGCAATCGTTGTTGGCCGTATCCAGTCCCGCAAGTGGCAAGACCAGAACGGCAACAACCGCACTGCGATTGAGATCAACTGCGAGGATGTTTCCTTCGGCGAGACGAAGAAGAACCGCGAGAACAGCGGCGGACAGACAAGCGACTTTATCGCGTCGGACGAGAGTGACCCGGACGACTGCCCGTTTTGAGAGGTGACAGGGGATGCTGACGAACGGGCACATACAGATTTACCGACAGCTCACAGAATGGGGGTGGTACAAGGATGTACCCACCTGCAAGCTGTGGCTGCATATCCTGCTGAGGGCAAACTACAAGGAAAGCCAGTTCATGGGGAGCGAGATTCACCGAGGCGCGTTTGTGACGAGCTTGCAGGGGATTGCAGACGAGAGCGGGCTAACGGTAAAGCAGGTGCGCACGGCACTCGGAAAGCTCAAGAAAACCGGAGAAATCACGGTGGAAAGCAACCGGCATTACACAGTAATCACGGTATGCCGGTATGACGAGTATCAGGGCGGCGAGAGGGAGGAAGCGCCTGCAAAGCAGCCGCCGAAACCGGAGATGCCGAAAAAGACGCAGAGTCCAAAGCCGAAAGAGCCTGACCTTGCAGAGCGGTTTTCTGAGCCTGTGCTTTCTGCGGTGCGCGACTGGATCACCTACAAGCAGGAGCGGCGCGAGGCGTACAAGGCAGTCGGCTTGAAGTCTCTGCTGACAGAGATAGAAAACCGAGTAAAGCGCCACGGAGCGGCGGCAGTAGCCGAGGTTATCCGGCTGAGCATGGCGAACAACTGGAAGGGCATTATCTGGGATCGCATCAAGGACGCGCCAAAGCAGGCGGAAGCAAAGACGGAACCGGAGGAAACGCCGGACTGGGAGATTGCATGGCGAGCACAGAAGGAAGAAATTAGACGGCAAATGAGAGAGGAAGGTTATGAGAGGTAGAAAGAAAGATACTCTCTGCTGGGACTGCACGAAAGCCGCTGCGAAGAGCTGCGCATGGTCTGGGCGGTTCGAGCCGGTGAAAGGCTGGAAGGCCGAACGAGTGCAGCGGCAAGACCTCAATGGCGGCGAGACGTTCCACGTTATCAGCTGCCCGGAGTTCGAGCCGGACAGGCGGCCGGAACAGCCGAAACGCAAGGACGCTTACACAGAACACGACCTCTGCGTCATCCGAAACAGTCTGGAGGACGGCGAAAGCGTGAGCATGATCGCGTGGAGACTCGGCAGGAGTTTGACTGCTGTAACGTACAAGATCAGGAAAATGAGGCGAGCGGGTGAATTATAAGTTTACGATACGAGGCACGCTGCCGGGACTAAACGAACTGATCGAGGCGGAACGGCGAAACCGATTTATCGGTGCAAAGCTGAAAAAGCAGTATGAAGCGGTTGTTATGCGGGCGGCGCGAAGCCTCGGGAATGTGGAGTTTGAAGAGCCGGTGTACATGGCGTACCACTGGTACGAGAAGGACCGGCGGCGCGATAAGGACAATATCTGCGCGTTTGGGCGCAAGGTTATTCAGGACGCGCTGGTAAAGGCGCGGTATCTGAGTAACGACGGATGGAAGAATATCCGAGGGTTTGAAGATCACTTTGAAGTGGACGCGAAAAATCCGCGGATTGTGGTTGAGATTTGGGAGAGTGCGGATGAAACAGGTTAAATGTGAGATGTTCTGCGATAATTTCCAGAACTACAAGCGTTACGGGATTCCGAAAGCGCAGCTTGTTATTGCGGATATTCCGTATAACATCGGAGCGGACGCTTACGGTAGCAATCCGATGTGGTATGTCGGCGGAGATAACAAGAACGGCGAGAGCAAGAAGGCAAAGAGCAGTTTCTTTCGGACTGACGGCTATTTCAAGATTGCAGAGTATATGCACTTCTGTAATCGGCTTTTGAAGAAAGAACCGAAGGAAAAGAACGCCGCACCGGCGATGATTGTATTTTGCGCGTTCGACCAGATGCAGACGGTGATGGAGTACGGCAGGCGGTACGGGTTCAAGAACAGTTATCCGCTGTTTTTCACAAAAAATTACTCGGCACAGGTACTTAAAGCCAATATGCGCATTGTAGGCGCAACCGAATTTGCGGTCGTACTGTATCGCGACAAGCTGCCGAAGTTTAACAACGGCAGGCAGTACGACGAGGACGGCAAGGTCATTCGCGGAAGCGGAAAGATGGTGTTTGACCATATCGACTGGGAGCGGGACGGCAGAGAGATTCCCAAGCTGCACCCGACGCAGAAGCCGGTGAAGGTGCTGAAAAAGCTGATTGAGATTTTCACAGACCCGGGCGACACGGTAATTGACCCATGCGCCGGGAGCGGTTCGACGCTGAGAGCGGCGCGGGAGCTGGGAAGAAACAGCTATGGGTTTGAACTGGATAAGCACTTCTATCAGATGGCAAAAGACGAAATGCTGAAAGAGCCGGAAATGGTGCAGATTGGGATGGAGGGCGTTGTGTAAATGAAAGTCTTAGTAGCATGCGAGGAATCGCAGACTGTGTGCAAGGCTTTTCGAGAGCGTGGACACGAAGCATATTCCTGTGATATACAAGAACCGTCCGGAGGTCATCCCGAGTGGCATATCCTCGGCGACGCACTCGCTGCGGTAGAGGGTGGGATAATAACTACCATGGACGGTAAGAAACATGAGGTAGGCAAGTGGGATTTGCTGATTGCACATCCGCCTTGCACTTACTTAACCAACGCAGGGGCGCGGCACTTGTGGGCACATCACCAGTTACAGCCGGAACGGGTAAAGCTCGGTATCCGGGCGCGTGATTTGTTCATGCGGTTCTGGTGGGCAGATATACCGCGAATCGTGATTGAGAACCCTGTTCCGTCAAGCGTGTTTTGTCTGCCGGAGTACACGCAGATTATCAATCCATACCAGTTTTACGGTGCCGAACACCCATACACGAAGAAAACGTGTTTGTGGGAAAAGAACGTAGAACCGTTAGTGCCGATTGAAGCGGTAGAACCGGAGAAAAGCAGAGTGCTTCATATGAAGAATGGTACAGTTCGCCGTTCCTGTTGGGTGATGGATCAGAACAGAGACCGGGCGAAAGCGAGAAGCAAGACGTTCCCGGGCATTGCTCGGGCGATGGCGGAACAGTGGGGAGGTTGAAGCTGCAACGGCGACAGCGAGCACCGGGCGGATTTCCGGTTGGAAGATGAGACGTGCGAGGAATAGGAGAAACAGAATGACGCATGATTGCAGCGGTTGCGGCTATATGAAGTCGCTTGAAGATAATTCCGGAAGAACGATATATTTCTGTATGTTTGATCAGAGTCCGTTCTATTTGGAGGAAACTGGAATTGACGGCGACTGTGAATTGGACGATTATGCAGAGGAAATTTATCGGAGAAGCGGAGAATGGGAGGAAAACAATGAATAAAAAGTTTGAATTTACCGGAGAAACCAAAGTAATTTTAGGGCATACCCTGCATCGCATTCGGGCGTTGATTTCGTTCGGTGAAGTCGAAGCTGGGGAACTAGGCGGATGGATTGAAAAAGAGGAAAACCTTGATGCTTCCGGCAACGCATGGGTTTCCGGCGACGCACGGGTTTCCGGCGACGCACAGGTTTACGGCAACGCATGGGTTTCCGGCGACGCACGGGTTTCCGGCGACGCACGGGTTTCCGGCAACGCATGGGTTTCCGGCGACGCACGGGTTTACGGCAACGCATGGGTTTCCGGCAACGCATGGGTTTCCGGCGACGCACGGGTTTACAAGCGCGGTGCGATTTTCTGGATTTCCAATGTTGGTTCGCGCGATGACACGGCAACTTTCTTCGCCTGCCGGGATAAAAAAATCAAAGTAATTGTAGGTTGCTTCTTCGGAGATTTGGACGAGTTTGCCGCCGCAGTACAGAAAACGCAAGGAGATAACACACACGCCAAGGTATACCGCCTTGCAATCGAAATGGCGAAGGAACGCATTAAGATGGATGATATGCCGGAGGAAAGCAATGACGGTTGATGAGCTGCGGCGCAAGTCCAACATGGGGCTGCGGGAGCTGAGAGAATTGGAGGAGATGTAAATGGGTAAGTGTAAGCCGGGTGATATTATCACCATTAAAGGAACGGAATTTGCGGTGCTGGACGTAGAGAAAGGCGTGGCAAAGGACGGCAAAGACCAGTTGTTTGTGCGGCTGAAAGAACCGGTCGGTATTACGGAGTTCGGTCCAACAAATGACTACAGATGCAGCACGTTACGCCGTGCGGTAAACAAGTGGTTTAATAAGTACGAGGTTGCCGCATATGACGACCTGATTTATTCCCGTGAGGTCAGCCTGCTGACGATGGATGGGCGCGAGAATTATGGGATTGTTTATCGCTTAGCAGCACCGTTGACATTTGATGAGTGGCGCAAGTATTCACGCTATATTCCAGATTGCGAGAAAAGCTATTGGCTGGCAACCGGAGATGGCGCAACGGGGCGCTACGGCGTGGACGCCGCGATGCTCGTGTACCCCAATGGCGCTTGGAGCAGCGGCGGCTGCTCGAACGCGTATGCGGTGCGTCCGGCTTTGGTCGTGTCGGAAGAGCTGATTGATACGCCGAAGGACGACGGCTTAAGCAAGTATAGCACGATGGAGCTGATTCAGGAGCTTGAGAAAAGGGTGATGAGGGATGAGCGAGTTTTGCAAGAATGAAAGGCATGGAGGCATATGTGTCAAAACGGGTACTTATTGTAATCTTGGCGCTTGTCCTTACGAACAGTTAGAACAATTTGCACCAGTGGTGAATGGGCGGTGGGAGCAAGATGCGGACGGCGATTGGTATTGCACAAATTGTGATGAAGTTGTTGCTATCTGCGAAAGTGGCAGAGAACGAACTTATCGCAAGCCGTACTGCCCCAACTGCGGGGCAAAGATGGACAGAGGTGCAGACAATGATTGAGTTTAAACCCTGTCCGTTTTGTGGAGGAAAAGCGACTGTTCAATGTAAGCACACCGAAACATACGACGTTTGGGCGAACCACCCCGTTTTGTGTGCTAAGTATCGTGTTGGCTGTGAAAAGTGTGGAATTTATTTCTGGCAGTTGCACGAAATCCAATTGACAGATGGCCAACCTGCTGTTATTAAAAACGGATATGACGAAGCTGCCGAAGCATGGAACAGGAGGGCAAGCAATGATTGAGCTTAAACCTTGCCCGTTCTGTGGAGGGACAAAATTGAAAATCGACAGCAAACGAACTTTTCAGTATGGAGGGAAGAGGCATTGTTCTGTTACTGTAAGGTGTATGCAATGTCACGCGAGAAGTCCTGTTGTTGGTATCAATATGCCTGATGGGCGGTATAACGAGCGTGAAATTTGTGAAAGTGCTGTAATCGAAGCATGGAACAGGAGGGCGGACAATGCGTGAAATCACCAAAGCCGACATGGACAAGCCGATTGAACCGAAAATGGCGCGTGACGCTGTTACAGCGGTGCGCGATATAGCTGCGTATTTAACGGTGGGTGAGTGGTGCTTGATTATGGCAGGCGTGAAGAAAGCCGTTGAGAGAATGACACAGGAGGAAAATAATGAGGTTTAAGAAAGATGGGAAAGTGTACAACGTTATAGATGCGGTACATGAATACTGTAAAAACACAGATTGCCTTGAATGCAAGTTGTACGACAAAAACACAAATATGTGCGTAGACGTGAGACCTGAGCGAGCAGCCATTTTAATGGGTTATGAGGCAATCGAGGACGACACGCCCACTATTGACGAGGCAGTCGAGGAAAACAGCGGGAACGTGAAACGCAGGCTGACCCGTGCGGACATCCTGCACGCGGCGGAGAAGTGCGTATGCGGACAGCGCGAGACGGACTACGGCACACCGGAGGATAACTTTAAGACGATTGCGGAGCTGTGGGAGGCGTATCTTAATAAAGCCTGCATAAGGGGCGTGAACGTGCGCGTAGAGGCAAAGGACGTTGCTGTAATGATGGCACTGCTCAAGATTGCACGTATTGCGGCAGGCGGCGGAAAGGCTGACAGTTGGATTGATCTTGCAGGCTATGCGGCTTGCGGGGCGGAGTGAGAGGGGGTAACGGAATGAAGTACCGTAAGAAGCCCGTGGTTATTGAGGCTGTCCGGTGGACAGGAAAGAACCAGACGGAAATCGACAAGTTCTGTGGAATGAAAGTCGTGTGGAGTGAGAACAAGAAAACATTCCTTGTTTTAACTCTTGAGGGAACTATGCTGGCATCTACTGGCGACTACATCATCAAGGGTGTAAACGACGAGTTCTACCCCTGCAAGCCGGATGTTTTTGAAAAGACGTATGAGCGGGTGGACGAAAATGACGATTGATGAAGCTATCAAGGTAGCAGAAGCCAACGCGGAACTCTATTCGAGCTTCGAAGGGTGGGGACAGGCGGTAAGTTTTTACGACACATGCGCTGCCATGCTGAAAGTAATGAAGAAGATGATCGAGGAAGGCAGACCGGAAGACGCGCCGGATGCGTGGCAGGAGCGCAGAAAGCGCGAGTACCGCGAGACCAAGGACCGGTACGAGAGGCTGCACTGGATGATTACCAAATACGAGGCAGGCGTGCTTGAGTATACGCCGAAGTGCTCGATCGAGCTGTTAAAGCAGCAGAAAAAGCACATGGGCGAGTACCTGCACGATCTGGAAGCCGGCGCATTTGTGGAAGGAGTGGAACTGTGACGATTAACCAGGCCATCCGCATCCTCGACCCGGAAACCTCGGCCGAGGCGTTAGGCGAGATCGAATACTATGGCGGACTGCGCGGCAAAGAGAAGGTGCTGGTCGCCTGCGACGAGGCGTGCCGCGTAGCGGTTCAAATTATGAGAAAATACATGGAGGAACAGAAATGAACAAGAAAATCACGGCGGCACTGCTCTGCGGTGCTATGATGTGTAGTCTGTCGGCCTGCAGGGAGAGCGAGCGCGTTGCGTACAACATCTCGAAGGAGGCGGACAATTTCAACGTCACGCGCCGTCTGGAAGTCATCAACGCGCGTACGGACAAGCCGGTGTTTGAGCTGATCGGCAACTTCGCCATCTCGAACAACAGCGAGAACGAGCTGGAGGTGACTGTCGAGACCGGGCAGGGCGTTTACAAGAAACACCTTGTGTACCTCAACGACTGGACGATCTACGTTGTGGAGGACGTCAGCGGCGCTTACGTGGACAAGTTCCACTACGAGGTGAATTTCCTGCCGGAGATGATCATTCCAGTTACGGTGACGTCGCATGACTAAATACAGCGACAAGGTCCGGCGTTACTTATTATGGTGATACGCCGTGCCGGAACTGCGCTTACTGGCGGACGCTCGGAAACTATAAAAATCTGAAGCTGTGGGCGTGCCACTACGCATTGGTTAACCGGCATTCGAGGGGATGCGAGCCGGGCGAAAGGTGCACAAAAAGAACAGAAAGCTACCGCAGACGGATAGCTTTCAAACACGACGGAAGCACCGAGGAGATTACAAGCCGATGACAGCGAAAGAATGGCTGATGCGCGGGCGCGCACTGGAAAAAACGATTACAGCCTTGCAGGAGGCGCGGAAACGCGCCTATGCACGGGCAACGGGCGCAACCGCGCCGGTAAGGGATACGCCGGGCGGAAAAGGGAGCACGGGGAACAAGGCAGACCCCTACATCGAACTGGGCGAGAAGATCGCAGAGAAAGAAAACGAGCTTGCGGAAATATACGGCGAGATTGTGCGCGTGCTGGGCGAAATGCGGGATAACGAACTGCAAACGCTCCTGCTTGAACGTTACGTGAACGGCGCAACATGGGCGCAGACGGCGCGGCGGCTGCATTACAGCGAGGCGCACGTGAAAGGCTACATGCACAGAATGGCACTGAATGCTGTGGATAAGTTAATACCCCACAATACGCAATAATGTGATATACTGATATCGTGGAAGAGCTCCAAGGGAGCAAAACCACGGCATTCACGGGTTGATAAATTCCGGTTATGTCCTCCTAATTCTCTCCCCTGCTTCGGCGGGGGACACGCTCCAAAGGCTGCACGAGGCCGGAGGGGCTCACACTTCCTTTCGCCCAAGGCATTCCCTAATGAGACGGGAAACCGTCTCAGCCTGTCCGCTGCGTCTGCACGAGGGCGCGCGGGCTCTTTGACTCTCGGGAATACAGTTCAAGGAAACGCGGCAGAGATGCCGCACATGCTCCAAAGCCTGCATGAGGGCGGCGGGGCAAAAAAAGACAGCCGAACGGCTGCCCATAATCTGACGGCTCGGAAAGACGAGCACGGGCGCAGCTTACGGAACGGCGCGCCGACACCTATTCTGACGGCCCGGAAAGACGGGCATCTGTTTGCGAACTTTGCCGGACTGCCCGGCAGGCCTTGCGCAGGGCCAAAGCGTCAGTACACAGCGCAGCAGCACGTGTATCAGGGAGTAATTCCCTGCAACGGGGTAGCGCCCTGCGGTGAAAGTCCGCCGGTTTGCAGGCCGATAACTGCGCGCGAGGGGTTCAAAATTCGAACGTCCTATTTTGTAGCAGCCCCTGAGCGCAAGCCGGGAAACCGTCCGTAAAGCCGGACGCAAGGCGCAGCGATACGCGCACATACCGCGCAAGCGGTATACATGCAGCCCAAAGTTGATACACGGTGCAATTCCGTGTGGCTGCACCTCCAATTAGTCATAAGTAAAAGCACCTCCCCGGGATGGCTTCGGGAAGGTGCTTTTGCTTAGATGTTGCTTAGATGTTGCTTAGATGTTGCTTAGATGTTGCTTAGCGGTTATCATAAGCGCATAGAGCCTCGCACAGCTCGCGCGTCGGGCACTGAGAGCAGTCGCACTCCGAAATGATAACGTTTTCGCACAGTGCGCGAGGATCGGCCATAAAAACGGCCTCGGCTGCTCGGTAGTCCTCAGGGGTAATGATGTTATACATGGGTTACGCCTCCAGCCGGTAGGACATCGCGCTGTTAAGCAGTGCGAAAGTGATGCACTCGTAAAATTCGCCGCGGGTGATTCCCTCCGGCGCGCCGGTGCCCTGCTCGATCAGGTGGGCGACGGTCTCGACATTATGGGCGGTCGGCTCGTGAGAAGATACCCAGTCGAGCATATGCTCGTAATCGTTGCACGTCATGGACGTGCAGAAGTCGTTTTCGATGCATGCCTTGCGGACGCTGTACGCGCTCCAGCTTGCCTTGATGGTCATTTTATATCTTCCTTTCTGCGGGGTTATACCGCCCCGCCCGGTGTAGGTGGATCAGTCAATAGCGCAGTAGGTAAGGGCATCATAGCCCATATCAGCAAGCGCCTTGGTCATTACCTCGGCAGCGGTCTCGCGCTTGTATGCCTGACCGGGAATGTGGAAGCAGATAACCCAACGCCGGTTAAAGCACTTCCACTCAAAGCAGCCGCATCCGGCCTCCTTGCAAGCCTGCTCAATCTTGGCGGACTGCCAGCGCGGGAGCAGGAGCGAGGGCGCATCTAAATTGCAGGCGCCGCCGTCCTCAACTTGTGCGGCTGCGGCTTTGCCGATCTCGTACACCTTGCGCAGATCGTCGCGGAGCTTGGCGTACTTGCCGGTAAGCGGCTTGGGCGCTGCGGGCTTGGTGTCTGCCGGGTAGGCGGTCAGCAGCTCGTTGACCTTGAGCGCCATGGCCGCAATCTGCGCCATTTCGTCCTTCGTCGCCAGCTCCATCGCGGCGATGTGGTAATCGTTGATCATCGGATCGCCGAGATCGTCGTTCTTATAGCAATACTCCAGCACGGTGGTCTTGAGCTTCGTGCCTTCCGGCAGGCCGAGGCGCTTGGAAAGGCTGCCCGCGGCGATGTTGCGCACGATGACCTCGATCGGCACGATGGACACGCGGCGCACCACGCTGTCGCGCTCGTTGAGCTGCTCGACCAGATGGGTCTTGACGCCGTTCGCCTCCAGCATCTTGAACAGATGGTTGCTGACGAGGTTGTTCACCACGCCCTTGCCCACGATCGTGCCCTTCTTAAGGCCGTTGAACGCGGTCGCGTCGTCTTTATAATGGATCACCGCGAGGGTGGGATCGTCGGTCGCAAAGACCTGCTTCGCCTTACCTTCATACATCATTTCGAGCTGCTTAGCCATGGTTGAAGTTCCCCTTTCTTTCGTCACAAGGACAACGCCTGAACATGTTGCGCCCCGTATTGTAACAAAAAAGCCCGAGGAAAGCAACTGATTTCCGATAGAAATTCATTTTCTTTTGAAAATCGTTCGGTTTTTAATTGCTGTTTCATATTCATGGCAAGCCGTGTGCGCCGCTTTACCAATTCACATTCGCCGCGTCCGAATCAATAAACGCATAGACCGCGCCATCCGTGTTTTTATCCGAGTATGATATCACATACCAGCCGTCGATTTCGTTGATGCAGGAGAACGTCTCTCCGCCTTTCATCGTTTTGATTTCGGGATAGCTGTCATCCGGACCGGTGCGCAGCGGGGTATCGTATTGGATGGTTCCGGCGGCGTTCGGCGCCTGCCTATGCAGCAGCTCAAACGTGGAATCATAATGGCGGCAGCTCATCGGGATATACGCGCAGGCCGCGCCGCGGAAGGAGACGATGTAGTAATCATCGTAAAACCCGATCACGCGGTAGCGGGTCATTTTGCTCAGTGAGCCAACCTTTTTGGCGTTCCTGTCCGGCGCGACGTAAGCCGGAACGTTGCTCTCCATCAGCACGATTTCCAGCGTGTTGCGCACGACATACGTCGCGCCGACCCAGCCCTGTCTGCCGTTATACTCCACCTCGTAAAAGTTGCGATCCATCGCGACGTTGTTTCCGCCGTCGCTGGAAACGCC
>ERZ773138.1033-NODE-1033-length-28868-cov-9.962100_pt1 | contig 28868 bp, 30 predicted proteins | sample MGYA00511114_ERZ773138 | MGnify/ENA primary metagenome ERZ773138 (study PRJEB29015, sample SAMEA2737805) | human gut metagenome | biome: human gut; feature: human-associated habitat; material: faeces | place: China | collected 2012 ...
TACGCCCCTGGGCTCCATTAAACGCATCAATATTCTTTTCACTGAGAATCTTCTCGAAAATCCGGTCTCCAAGCTGTTTTATTTTGGTGACAAGAAATCCTCCATTCATTTCCATACAAAAGCTCCTATATAGTAGTTTATTAAAAACATACTATATAGGAGCTTTATTGTCAAGAGTTTATATGTCTTAATAGGTAAATTCCATTTATTTCAATTCTCCAAACTGGAAGTTGTTGACTTGGCAATGCAAAATACAGTATCCGCCTTTATTTGTTTTCTTTGATTACTCTGCAGGGATTTCCCACAGCAATTACATTGTCGGGAATGTCTTTCGTTACAACACTGCCTGCTCCGATTACAACGTTATTTCCAATCGTAACACCGGGCAGAATAATAGCACCACCACCAATCCAGACATTGTCGCCGATAATAACAGGCGCCGTTTTGGTTTTGCAAAACTCAAACGAGCCATCCGCTTTCGGCTCACCAAAACGCTCCACCGCATTTGTCGGATGAAATGCCGTATAAATCTGCACATTGGGTGCAATCAGGGCATTATCCCCGATACGAATTACATTGTCATCCAGAAAAGTGCAATTCATATTTACTTCGCAGTTATTCCCGAAATATATATTGTTTCCATAATCTACATAGAATGGTGCGGTAATCCACAGGTTCTTACCTTTTCCGCCAAGAAGCTCATTCAGAATTTTTTCTTTTTCTGCGGCATCTAAGGAATCGGTTCGATTATAATTTCTTGCCAAATCCTTGGCTTTATGCCACTGTGTCAACAGCTCGGCATCACCACAGTCATAAAGCTGACCTGCCAGCATTTTTTCTCTTTCAGTCATATTTACCTCCACAAATTTCGATTTATATACCTGTTTTAATGCTGCCAAATATTGTTTTCCAAATCGCGCAGCCGTCCCTTATAGTCATCTATCAGAGCCTGAACATTTTCCCCCTGCGGGAAGGTCACCAGATAGCCGTCCCCGGCCTCATGAAAACCGATGATCCCCGTAAGCCCTGCCATCTCGGCTACCTTGAGCAGCGTGTGGTAATCGTATTCCGCCGCACTGAGATACAAATTCATCATAACACCCCGAAGTCCTTGACCATATCTGTATTATACATCGTCCGTTTTTCCTTTGTAAACCGATTCCGAGAAAGGGCACTCTATGTTGAAATTCTACCGCATCCTGATTTTACCTCTTACCGGTGTTTTTCTTGCAAGTGCCGCAGGTATTGCCCGCCATGTCGCCGACTCCTGTACGCAAGTGCGAATGTATCGGCAGCTTGCCGCGCAGACAGAAAATTTCCCCGATGACACCGTGTTAACGGGGAATGATTTTTTGCCGCAGTATCAGGCGCTGTACGCGCAAAACAGCGACCTCGCCGGATGGATACAGATTGACGGCACCGGCATCAACTACCCGGTCATGCAGTCAAAGCATGACCCCGACTTTTACCTAAAGCACAACTTTGAAAAAGCCGACTCCCCGCACGGCTGCCCGTATGTGCAGGCAAACTGCGACCTGCAAACGCCATCCGACAACATCCTTGTGTACGGACACAACATGAAGGACGGCACTATGTTCTCTGATTTACTGCAATACAAGCGCGAATCCTTTTGGGAGCAGCACAGAATTATCCGATTTGATACCCTGACGGCGCAGGCAGAGTATACTGTGATGGCGGTATTTCGGGGCGAAGCGGAGGACCTGTTTGCCTATTATCAATTTGCCAATGCCGAAACACCGCAGGAGTTTGCTGCCTATGTGGACGCCTGTAAGGGCACCGCCCTGTACGAAACCGGCGTGACGGCTGCTTATGGGGACAAGCTGATTACGCTGTCCACCTGCGATGATTCCGGCAAAAACAGCAGGGTGGTCGTTGTGGCAAAGCGTATAACCGAAGCGAGGTGAGCGTATGAGAACGCCAAAAGAGAATAAACGAAAGCCCCGCGACCGCACCCCCAAAAGTACGGCGGGGACGATACCCAAAGCCGCGCTAAAAGCGGCGTGGCTAAAAACGAAGGAACAGTCCCGCACCGCCGCGCGGGAAAATGACACCGACCCCCGACAACAGGAACCGACAGACCTTGCAGGTTCGGCGGCGGAACAGTCGGCATCTTTTGTGTTGCGTCAGGGGCGGAAATTGGCAGAAACCCAGACCCGACAGCACCGCCAAAAGGAAGCTGCCGCCCGCGCCCACGCCGCCGGTGAGCGCAGTGTCAGCCCCAAACAAGCCGAGTACGGCACGCTGCCCGATGCGGCGCAACGTCCGCGTCGTGGGGCAGATTTGCCCCGACAGCGGGCGAAAGAAAAAGCCGTCACCGCCAAGACCGCACCTCGCGATATTCACGGCGTTACCCAAGGACAGCGCCAACTGCGCATCGCTGCAAATGAAACTGTGCGCAGTGTGACGACCCAAGCGCAGATGCAGACCCATACGCAAAAAATACGGCTTGCCGCGCAAAAGGTTGCGGGCGGCACAGGCAGAACGGCTGTGGCGGTGCGCTCGGCAATTCGGAACTTTCTTGCCGATTTGCACAGCCTTACAGCGATTCTTGCAGCGGGCGTAGGCACGGCGCTTGGCATTGTTATCGTCATCTGTCTTGTGGCGTTTGTCTCCGGCTCGGCCTACGGCATCTTCTTTGCCGCCGATGCCCCCAACAAAGCGTCCGTCACCGTGAGTGAAGCCGTAGAAACTCTGACGGCAGAATACCGCGATAAGCTGGAAGAAATCTCGGATACCGTACAGCATGACCGCCAAGACATTACAGCCCACGATGACGTGTACTACATTCGTTGGCAAGATGTCCTGGCGGTCTTTTCTTCGTATGTTTCAGGAAAAGAACAAGGCGCACCCGTTGCAGCACTGACAGAGGAGCAGGTAGATAAACTGCGGGAAACTATGTGGGCAATGAACGCAGTGGACTACTCTACCCGTGCGGAAACCGCTGTTATAGAAACTACTGACGAGGATGGCAATCCTACCACCACGGAGATAACCGAAACCGTCCTCGTAATCGAACTGACCCACAAAACACCAGACGAGATGGCGGCAGATTATCATTTCACCACCCGCCAGAACACCTATCTGCAACTCCTGCAAGACCCGCAGTATGAGGAACTGTGGGCAGAATTGCTCGGCGGCTTTGAGCAGGGTGGGGGAGAAGTCATGTCTCCTGATGGTACACGCGCCCCAACAGGCACACTGCAATGGCCGCTGCCTGTCGCGGGTACGATTACCTCGCAATTTGGCCACCGTATTGACCCCATCACCGGCGAGGTCAGTTCCCACACCGGCACCGACATTGCCTGCGCCGAGGGTACGCCAATCCTCGCCACCGCAGATGGCGTGGTCACTGTTGCCAACGGCCTTGACAGTTGGGGCGGCAGCTACGGCTACTACATCCAAATCGACCACGGCGGCGGGCTGGAAACGCTGTATGCCCACTGCTCGTCCATCTGCGTCACCACCGGTCAGCAGGTGCAGGCCGAGCAAGTCATCGGTTACGTTGGCCATACCGGACGCGTTACAGGCAGCCATCTGCATCTGGAAGTAAGAATTGACGGTAATCGTGCGGATGCAATGCAATATTTTACACTATAAAGTTTAAGAGAAATTTTGACGACTGTTGAAACAGTGTACAAAAGTGGAATAGGAAACAAAAGGAAACAAAGAACTTCATAAATTACAAAATGGTTACACGCAGAAGAAAAACACCAAAAATACTAGCAAACTGCACATTCAAATAGTGAATACATGATGGAATATGCACAAATAGAAAGGAAACCGTTTCCCTATTTCTTTGTTGACGTGGCTTGCTGGGAGTGTTACTCTGTAGATGTCAAGGATGCGCATCAGAAAATCTCAAAAACTCTTCACCGTTTGGAAAGAAGGAAACAAATATGAGCAGAGTAAAACACTTGTTTGCAGTTGTGCTGGCGGCATTGATGCTGTGTCTGCTTATGCCTGTTGCTGCGTTTGCAGAAGAAGCATCCGATGGAAAAATGATCGTCTACGCAAAACTCCCGTCTGACTGGTCAGACCCGCACCTGTGGGCATGGGCAGACGATGGCACAAACGCTTTTGATGCATGGCCCGGTGGCGAGATGGAAGCAGACAGCAACAATGATGGCTGGTATTACTGCTGGATTCCTGAAACCACCAACAACATTATTATCAATGCGAATGATGCAACGGTTCAGACCAGTGACTACAAGCTGGAAAGCAAAAATGCTTGGGTCACGGTGACCGATGCAGAAAATGTAGAAATCAGTTACGATGCACAGACCACCGGTGATCTGCCGGAGTATGTAGAAAAATTCAAGATTCATGCGCAGGTTCCCGATGATTGGCAGGATGTCTGCCTGTGGGCATGGTCTGCACCGGATGGCAAGAATGCTTTTGAAGCATGGCCCGGCAAGACCATGAGCAAAGGCGAAGATGGCTGGTACACTGCCAGCGCTCCCGTTTGGGTGAACAGCATCATTGTCAACGGCAACAGCGGCGATGTGCAGACGGAGGATATCTCCATCGATGCAGCTGAGGTGTGGGTTACGGTTTCTGAGGATGGAACTTCCGATTTTACTTACAATGATCCGAATGCTCCCGTTGCAGAAGATATTACCGTTCATGTAAAAGCTCCCGCAGACTGGAGCGAGCCGCATCTGTGGGCATGGTCCGCACCGGACGGCACAAACGCATTCTCTTCTTGGCCCGGCGAAGCCCTGCAGGAAGGGGAAGACGGCTGGTTGACGCTTTCTGTTCCCGGCTGGGTCAACAGCATTATCGTGAATGGCAGCGATGGTAGTGTTCAGACCAGTGACCTCAGTGTGGAAACAGGCAAGGATCTGTGGATCGTGGTGAGCGATGCGGAAAATGCAGAAGTCACCTATGAAGCCCCGGCTGAGACTGTAGAAACAGCAGAGGCTCCTGCTGCAGAGAGCGAGCCTTCGGTTGCGGCGGAACCCGCAGAAACCAAGTCCAACGCGATGCCGATTGCAATTGTCGTTGTTGTGGTGATTGCCGTTGTGGCAGGCGGCGTGGTCATCTCCAAAAAGAAAAAGTAATCTTCCTTAGAAAATCATAGAGTACGGGCTGAACAGCCCGTACTCCTTATTTGACACAATCAGAAAGGCAGGTATTCCATGAAGCGCCTGATAGCAGGATTTTTAAGTGTATGTGTAGCGGTATCGTTGCTGATGACCGGCTGCTCGTCGGGCGGCACGGATAATACTGCGCAGACAGATGGCCCGGTTACCATTACAATCTGGCACGACAAAGAAGATGAAGTCGCGCAGGCGTTGCAGACAGAGTTGGATACGCTTGCTCCGGATATCGTGGTGAAGCTGGAAAAGAAAGACGGTCTGACCGATTCACTGAAGATGGTCGGCAACGATCCGAATTCTGCCCCTGATATGTATTTCTTTGCCCACGATAAAATTGGCGTTTACGCTGAAATGGGCATTCTCGCACCGATAACGGATTTCGTTGACAAGAGCACCTTGGATCAGTACATTCCGATGACGATTGAGGCTGCTACCTACAAAGGGGAAGTGTATCAGCTTCCGCTCTACTTTGAGACGCTGCTCTATATGTACAACAGACGTTATATGAGTGATGATGAAGTACCTTCGACCACAGAAGAACTGTACAAATATATGCAGGAAAACACGAAAGGCGGACATTACGGCTTCGTGGAACAGCACAGCACGGCGTACTATGCTGCAGGCTGGCTCCATGCGTTTGGCGGTTACATTCTGAACGAAAATGGTGAACCCGGCCTCGATGATGAGAACACCATCAAGGCGCTGGAATACCACAAGAAATTCGTGGAGCTTATGCCCACAGAGGGTGAGTATTCTACCGTGAATACGCTGTTCCGCGAAGGCAAAGCGCACTCCACCATCGGTGGTCCCTGGCTGGTTCCCACGGCGCGCGAGAGCGGTATTGACCTCGGCATTGCACCGATGCCTACTGTAGATGAGACCGGCAACAAAATTGCACCGTATTCCGGTGTGCAGGGTATCCATGTCTTGAAAGTTGCAGCTGAGCGCAAGCACGATGCCATTGCAAAGGTCTTGCAGGTTCTGACAAATGATTCCGTTGGCATTGCGATGGCGAAAGCAAGCGGCTGCGCCCCTGCAAAGCAGAGTTGTTATGATGACCCGGTTATCAGCGGTGACGACATGGTTATGGCTATGTACGATACGGCGCAGGATGCGGTTCCCATGCCGAACGTTCCCGAAATGGACGTTATGTGGACGGTTACGGAAAATCTGCTTGTGGATGTAAACATGAGCGGAAAAGATGTCCGCAGCAGCGCACAGGCCGCCCAGCAGCAGGCAGAGAGCCTTATCAAGCAGATGCAGTGATGCGGAAAGGCCGCACTATGAAGAATAATAAAAAAGAAACGTTTTGGGCCTATTTGTGCAGCGCCCCCTCGTTGCTTTTGATTTTGCTGATTGTTGTATTCCCAATTCTGTACACGGCGTACATCTCCTTTACAAACATGAATGTTTACCATTGGTTCAACTTCTCGTTTGTAGGGCTGAAGAATTATAAAGACGCGCTGTTTGTTTTTGATTCCGGCTTTTTGGCGGCACTGCTTCGGACCATCCTGTGGACTGTGCTGAATATGGTGCTGCAGCTTGTGATTGCCTTTGTGCTGGCCAGTCTTTTGAACATACAGGATTTTAAGGGCAGGCGAGTCTACAAGACACTGCTTATGATCCCTTGGGCCATGCCGGGCTATGTGTCGATCCTGCTCTGGAAAACCGGCATCTTCAATTCGCAGTTCGGTCTGCTGAACCAGTGGATGCAGAAGCTGGGGCTGGCGATAATGCGCTGGCTGGCAAACGATGTCTCGGCATTTCTCTGCTGCACGGTTGTCAACCTTTGGCTGGCGCTGCCGTTTATGATTATGATTATGGACGGTGCTTTGCAGGCGGTGGATCATAGCTGCTACGAGAGTGCGATTCTCGATGGTGCAAACTGGTTCCAGCGAGCGTACTTTATTACGATTCCCGCAATCCGCCCGATTATTGCTCCCTCGGTGCTGATTACCGTGTTTACGACATTTAAGCAATTCGACGTGGTATACCTGCTGACACAGCAGGCGGGTGCGAAAACCGGTGCCAATATCCACACGATCCTGACTTATGCATACGAGAATGCCTTTATCACAAACAATTACGGATACAGCTCTGCGGTCTCCATTTTGATTTTTGCTATTTTGATTCTGTTCTCGATGGTGACCAGCCGGAAAGCAAAGGAGGGGTAACAGATGACGCGGCATCAAAAGCGTATGTTCAAGCAGGCGGCCAAGCAGATTTGTCTGCATATTTTGTTCATCGTGATTTGTTTCGTCACGCTGATCCCGATTTTGTATGCATTGTCGGTTTCTTTGAATGCCGACAACAGTCTTGTGAGTTCGGACTTCCGTTTTATCCCGAAGAACTTCACGCTGCGGAACTATGTTGCGGTCTTTACCGAAGAACCTGTCATGCTGTGGTTTAAAAACAGTATGACGCTGGCGGTAGTCACCGTTGCTATTTCGCTGGCAGCAGCAATTCCGGCTGCCTATACGTTTTCCCGTATGCGCTTTAAGGGGCGCAAGCCGATATTGAAGCAGCTGGTTCTGCTGTACTCTTTTCCCTCCGTCCTTTCCATGTTTGCGATTTATACACTGCTGCGCCCGCTGGGACTGATCAATAGCAAAGTTGGCTTGATTCTGATTTATACCGGAACGATGGCTGAGTTTGGTCTGTTGAACATGAAAGGATACTTTGATACGATACCGCGCGAAATCGAGGAAGCAGCGGAAATTGACGGTGCAAGCGGCATCCAGCTTGTCACGCGCATTGTTCTTCCGCTGGCGCGCCCCAGTATTTTGGTTACGGCGGTTATGATCTTGATTTATGTCTGGAATGAATATCTCTTTGCAACGACCTTTATGACAGGTGCCGAGAATTATACACTGGCAGCCGGATTGTACTCTTTGCAGGCAACAGAAATGAGCGGAAGCTGGCCCATTTTTGCAGCAGCCTCGCTGGTAGTCAGCCTGCCGATTCTGATTGTGTTCTTTGCCGTACAGCGTCATATGACCTCCGGCCTGACTGCCGGTGGTGTCAAAGGTTGATTGCCCCAAACAGGGAGATGACACAATGAATTTTGAAGCCATCCAACACATCCCGATGTCACAGCAGGCACACGGGATTGACCCAAGCCATGTCGTGTTCCGGCTGCGCGCCGGGCGCGATGATCTAAAGCACTGCACGTTGTTTTATGCAGATCGAGCCTGCCGCCTGACACCGGTTATTTTCTCGTCTGTAGAGATGCAGGTGGAAGCGCAGGACGAATGGTTTGATTACTTCCAAGTTATCTTGGAAAGCCCCTATAAGCGGATCTGTTACTATTTTGAACTTGACGACGGAACGCAGAAGCTGCTGTATTACGGCGATTTCTTTACAGATCACCGCGTGGACGACAGATCGGAATACTACCAGCTGCCGTTTAACCATCCGGCAGACATTGCAGCACCGCCTGCATGGGCGCAGGATGCAGTAGTTTACAATATCTTCCCGGACAGTTTCGCCACGGGCCGCCGCTTTATCTCTGGCAAGCCATCCGAAAAGGAGTGGAACGGCAAAATCACGCGCGGAAAACTCGGCGGAACGCTGCGCGGCGTGATCGAGAATCTGGATTACATTCAAGAACTGGGTGCTACCTGCATTTACATGAATCCGATTTTTGCAGCAGGGGAGTACCACAAGTACGATTTGCTGGATTATCATCACATCGATCCCTGTTTCGGTACGGATGAAGATTTCCGACAGTTGGTCAACGACTGCCATGCACGGGGAATGCGTGTTATTATCGATGGTGTATTCAACCATGTGGGGTGGAATTTTTTCGCTTTTGATGACGTGGTGCGCAATGGCGAAAACTCAAAATATAAAAACTGGTTTTACAATCTGCAATTCCCTGTAGAGAGGCCGGAAGACCCAGAAACCTATCCGACCTATGAATGCTTCGGCTATGAGCGCATGATGCCGAAAACTAACACCTGCAACCCGGAAGTACAAGAGTATTTCTGCGAGGTGGGCCGCTATTGGGTGCGGGAATTTGATATTGACGGCTGGCGTCTGGATGTTGCCAGCGAGATCAATGACGGATTCTGGCGTGCATTTCGGCAGGCGGTGAAAGAAGAAAAGGCAGAGTGTATCCTTATTGGTGAGGTGTGGGAGACTGCCCAGCATTGGCTGAACGGTGATATTTTCGACTCCACCATGAACTACGATTTCCGCAAGCACTGCCGCCGATTCTTTGCCGAACAGAATATCGATGCAGCAGAATTCGATGCCCGCGTGACCAATATGCGGATGCGGTATAAACTCCCGGTACTGTACGCGCAGCTTAATCTGCTGGACAGCCATGATGTGAGCCGCTTCTATTCGCTGTGCGAAAAAGACCCGGCAAGGATGCAGCTCGCTGTGCTTTTCCAGATGACTTTTACAGGGATTCCGTCTGTCTTTTATGGTGACGAGCGCGGCATTTACGGTTTGCAGGAAGCAGAGTACCGTCATGAAATGACATGGTCGCAGGAGCCGCCGGCCTTGGCAGAGTTTTATAAAAAGGCGATGCATCTGCGAACGGAACACCCGGCCCTTTGCCGAGGCAGCTACCATACCATTAAGGCCGAAAAGGAAAACGGCCTGTATGGGTATGAGCGCACCGATGAGAAAGAAAAAATCACTGTGTTCCTCAACAATCAATCTGCCTCCGCAGAGATTCCTCCGATGAACGGAAAGATGCTGTGGCAGCAGGGATACGAGGAAAAGAACAACAGCCTTGCCCCTATGGGGTTTGCCGTATTCACACAGGAGGTGTAAAACGTGAGCGTGACGATTCAGGAAGTGGCCGAAGCTGCGGGTGTGTCCAAGGCAACCGTCAGCAAGGTGCTACATAAGTCATATTCTATATCGCAGGAAACCTGTGACCGGGTAAATGCGGTCATCAAGGAACTGGGATATCAGCCGAATCGTCGCGCACAAAGTTTTGCTACCGGCGCAACAAAAACGATTCTTTTTCTGGCAGAAATGCAGCATGGCGTAGGATTTGATAACCCGCATCTGTTTGAAATCATGGCCGGGGTAGAGAACGCGCTTTCCGAAAAAGGGTATGGTCTCATTGTGCAGCACAGCACGGCGCTTGACCTTTGGCAGCATTTCGATGAACTGCTGCAGGGCTCCTATGTGGATGGTGTGATTCTGCACGCATCTGTTGTGTCAAAGGATGTGGCTCTTTGCCTGGCACACACGGAATTGCCCTACATTGTTGTGGGTGCGCCGGATTTCTCCAACCAGCTTTGTTGGATCGATACCAACAACTCGGTGGCCGGGCAAATTGCAGTTACACACCTGTGGCGCAACGGATACGACAGGATCGCATTCATCGGCGGCCCCAAAGAAGATACAATTTCTGCGCACCGTCTGAGCGGCGCACTTGCAACTCTGAACGAGAAAATCCCGGCAGGATATTTGCGGGAAGGGCCGCCCACCAGTGAGGGCGGCGCAGCAGCCGCACGCGCCCTGCTGGAACTGCAGACACGGCCCAACGCCGTGATTTGCGCAAACCAGTATATTGCGTTTGGCTGCGTAAATGAATTGAAGGCTTCCGGAATACGCATCCCGGAAGATATGGCTGTTATCACATTTGACGATTTTCCATTTTCTAAAATCATTGAACCGCAACTGAGTGTTGTGAACCTAGATATGTATGATATGGGCGAGCAGGCTGCGAAAGTTGTTCTGCGGCGAATCCGGACACCGCAGTATCTTGTACAATCGCAGACCACGCTGCCGATATTGATAGAACGACAATCGACAAAGAAGTTACCGTAAAGGAAGTAAGTATGGCCAAACATTTGGCAAAAAAGGCAGCGTACCTTATCGGATCTGCAGCAGTTGCACTCTCGATGACGCTCGGAGCATTCCCTGTGTATGCGGATTCCGCTGCATCGGCTCCGGAACTGGGACCAGTTACGTCCAAGGATGTCGTCTAGCTGTAATGAGTACACTTTTGGATGAGAAAGTGCTGAGTACAGCTCTGGATGGTGTCGTTGCTGTTACAGTAAGCATAATGATTGCGATGGTTTTGAAAATGCTAGGAACATTTATGGTAGGACTTGTGTAAGGCACCTAAATATATCAACATAAATTTTACATACAACATGAAAACGGCCACAAAATCACATTGGGTTTTGCGGCTGTTTTTAGAATGTAAAAGCGGATGCACTAGCTGTTGGAGTACCCAAGGGCTTTGAAAGAAGAAAGAAGTACGTCCCAATCATGCGGGGTATACATTGATTTTGGGAAGTGGTAACTTTGACTAAAAATAGGAACATAGAATTTAACCTTATTATTTGAAAAATGAGGATAATATGTAATTAAAAAAATGCCATCATTTTTCACTTGGAAATGTGTAAATGAATCCGGGTGAGTGATAGAGTTTGCATTATCAGGTGGAAGATAAATCATGTCAGGGCTGATTCCGTCTGGCGTGATTGTTACCGTTTGCTCATAGGTGGGATGTAGTGCAAAAGCATTCCGTACCGTGCGAACGATTTGTCCTGACTGTGTGTTTTTGACGAGAGGTGAAAGGAATACCGGCGATAGGAGTAGCGTGGCAAAACTAATCAGAACATCGCCACCCCAAAAGAAAAGAAAGATTAGAAAGATTACAATCAGCGGATACCGGGGAGCGAATTGACCGTTTATTAGATTTATGAAAAAATGCAGAGATACACAGCCGAATAATATAAAAAGCTCGATTTTCCAAAAATTATAATGGGAATTCCGAATTCCATTCGTTGTGCCCGGAATAGAGGGCCTTTTATGGAACAGTATTTTTTCAAAGCATAGGGTTAAAAAGGTTCTTTCATTATAGAATGTTGTTACCGTTAACGTATGCTGGGATTCATCGTAACTTACATGATTTTGAGAAATATCCATTAGAAAAGCCTCCGTTTTACAATAGTGTAATGGTATTGACAAAAGCGGACAACATAGGAAAGAAACAAAATAAAGGCGAGGAATGTGAACCGAAAAAGGTGGCAGTATACGAGATATTCGATTTATGGGCAATAACAGGTTTACAAAATGTATGCACTATTCTCTTTACTTAGTGAACGTTCAAAAAGCACCTGACGAGGTGTAAGAACAACACAAAGAAGGAGTGTAAAAATGGCTTATACTTTTGAAAATGTTTACTATTTCCGCCCGTATCGCGGCAACAGCAGTTTCTGGCTGAACCGCTATGGCAATGGCAGCATTGCAGATCACCAGAAAGCTACGCTGTATGCGGCAACTGGTGTAGCAGATCAGCGCCTTAAAGTTCACAAGGTCGATGGTGGCTGCCAGCTGCTTTCTGATCTCGGCAATGAGTATGGGCTGAACATCTATGGCCGCGGGGCTGGCAGCGTGTGCGATTTCTTTCGGATTTCTGGTAACGAAAGCGATGCGCTGATTGATCTGCTGACTGTCGATGCAACCAACAACCTGTACCGCATCAAGATGATTAACCACAACCTGTACCTGACTCCGGCATCCAATTCGAACGGTGCTTCTCTGACGTGGGAAAGTGCATCTGGTGCAGATAATCAGGTATGGCAGCTTTGCACTACGCAGACTAGCGGCGGTGGTAGCACTAGCGGGAAAATTGTTATCCCTGTATGGCTGAGCCAGAAAAATCATCCGGTACCTTGGTTCCAAGGCAATGGGTGTGCTGTTACGGCGGGCATTATGGCTGCGGCGTATCGGGACAGAGAAAATTATACGGTGACCTCTTTTGATGGATACGTTACCACAAGCGATGGGAACATCAAACTCTGGAATTCCAACAAAGGTTACACATGGCTGACGAAAAATGGTTGGAGCTTTATTTTGGATACGGAGGTGGCAAAACGCCCGACGGATGCAGAAACGGTGGCATATATTAAATCTATCATTGATACGGGTATCCCGCCAATTTGCTATTGCCCCGGTGGGGCGGGGCATTGGATGCTCGCATTTGATTATACGAGCGGCTCCAGTTTTGAAGATATCATCATTATTGATCCGGCAGACGGTACGAGAAAATCTTTGGCAGCGGGCATGAATCTTAGTTGTAAAGGTACATCTTTGGGAATTACCAAAATCCGCAAAGCACCATCTAAACATTGACGTCAAAAAGCGCTGCTATAACGGCAAACTTCATGTAAAGGAAGAACTACAAGAATCGAGGGAGACTGGGAGACTAGTCTCCCTTGATTTTGTCACCCGAACATGGTGGTATGAAATTCATCAATACGCCAACCATCAGACAATTTAATCATGCGTATTGGATATTCGATAGTGTAAACATCAATTGAATCATTTTGGCCATTCCATCCATTTCGATCATAGTGGGAAATCAATGTGAAATCAATGCTGTTTTCTGAACTGCAAACCAAGCGATATGTATCCGGAAAGGCTTCATTAACTTGAATGGTTGTACCATACACGATATCTTTTTTGAGGCTGTAGTTGACCGCAACATCTCCATCGTAATCAATAAACTTTACAGGATAGTCGGAGTTAGCAAGAAAACTATCTGTGAAAATTTGGTGGATATGATTTGAAAATTCATAAAAATTAGCATCGTATAAAACATAGTCTTCGTCTATGTAGGCGACAGCTTCGTTATCGTCCAAAACAGGTCGATAGCCCCATAGATACATAAGGTTATCTCCCATACCGTACAATCCATCTTTAGCATCATAAGCAACCCGATACAATTCTTGTTGGTCAGCTGTTAGGAAAGAAAGATCCGAATATTCCTTTGTGGTATCTATCGGGGATTGTTCTGGGGTGTCTGTTGCTGCAGGACTTGATGGAGCAGAACTTTCCGATTTAGAGATGCTTGAATCTGTAGTGAATGTACTTTCCTCGTGGCTATTGGAAAGAACTGAACCGTCTTGGGACTTGCTAGAAGGAGCAGGCTCTTCTAATGGAATATCACAACTCGATAAGAAGCAGACGCTTAACGCACTTAAAAGAACAGATGCTGCTTTTTGAAAATTCATAATCTTACCCCCTTAAATACTAAATAGCAATCTTGATATTTCTGAAATATCGGTTTACAAAAGATGCCTTATATTCTCTTTACTTAGTGAACGTTCATAAAAGCACCTGACGAGGTGCAAAAAAGAAAGGAAGTTATAATTTTATGGGCTACGAAAACGGCAAGACTTATTGGATTGTTCCCCGATACAATACTAATGTTGCGCTAAGCGTCTATGGCAATACTCAGGTTTCTCAGAACCGCAATGTAGTTGTATGGGACAAACAGGAGATTGCAGACCAGCTCTGGCGTATTGATGTTTCCAACGGCTATGCGCGAATCAAAAGTGAAATCAACAATAACTACGCATTGAATATCTGGCTGGGTTCCGATAAATATGGTAACTGTGATATTCATACTTGGAGCGATAACACGAATGATTCCAAAATCAATTTTAAGACGATTGACGCAAGCCAGAACCTCTATCTGATTCAGTGCTATCGAAACGAGGCAGATAACAATTTGTATCTGACGGCAGAAAGCACCAAAAGCGGTTCAAACGTGAAGTGGGCCGTACGAGACGAACGTGCAAATCAGATTTGGCAGCTTTGCACGCCGCAGTCCAGTGGCGGCTCTAGTGGTGAAGATTCTACCGGTATTTTAAACAAAGATACGACTGTTCCGTCCGCAGTAGCTAAAAAACCTTTCATCATTACAAATATTCCTGACAAGCAGCAGGCATCTGGCTTCGATACGAATGTTGAGTTCCATCCAGGATGTGGTTTTAGCAATGGCACGAATTTTAACACTTCTGCCGCCGGCACTGCGGTAAAAAAAGTTCTCCAAAAATATATCAAAAAGGTGTTCGGCAGTGATGCAAATTTGACTGATGCGCAGACATGTTACTATCTGTATGGTGAGCGCATTGCAAATGGCACCAATCAGCAGTTCCATCCCGGTGTTGATATTAACTATTATGAGGGCGCTCCTATTTATGCCCTTTACGGTGGTACTGTTGTGTATTCCGGAGGAACTTACGGTACGGTAAGTATTCGTGTTCCATCTCAGAATTATATTGTGACTAACTATATCCACATGAAGAACATCCCTGTGGTTAAAGGTCAAACTGTGAATGCGGGTCAGATTATTGGTTATCAGAGTAATGCCGGTGTAGCGGCTACACATCTTCACTTTGAAATTCGTCCTGCGGGTTCTACTGGCCCCGCAGGCTCCAGCTACAATCCTAGTAATCCTTTAACTACGATTCGTCCGTACGGATACATGTCTGGCGAATAACGGGAACGGGAACTGCATCGGGCAGTTCCCGTTTTTTATTTTTTGATTAAAACACCATTGTCCATATCGTAAAGCGTTTGAAGTGGAGAGACTTCCCCACTAATAGTGACATAGTAAAAGTCAGTATTGTCTCCATGCTTGTCGATGATTTCATATTCGATAAATGGTTGTGATGTAATACCATCACCAGGAAATGATGTATCATGATATCTTACAGATAAAGTTGGGTCATCTGAATATACATTAGCGGCGGCTTCCCGGTCCAAATGATAATAATCGTTATAATGAAGGCCCTGGAAAGATAATGTATGCTGCCCATTGGTATATATGCAAACGCCTGCGGAGAGACTTTGCTTTTGCATACCATTTAATCCAGCATAGTCGGAGACTCGTTGCATTGCTTCAGATGGGATAAAAACTCTTTTGTCATTGATATCATCAAAATTTTTATGCAACACGGATAATGAATAATCCACTTTTGAAATTTGATTATAAACACCATCGGAAGCCGAAAGAAAAATGTCTTTAGGCTGCGTAATTATGGTTTGTCCTGTAGCTAAATCGTCTTCAAAATAGGTAACTATATACCAGCCAGAATGACATTCCTCTGAATCTTTTCCAGAATAGGAGCCTTGATTATGAAATTGTAAAAGGCCTTCGCCCTCTCGGCCTAAGCTACCTTCTATCCGATATTCTTGTCCGTTTGAGGTAAAACAGATATATGATTTTTGCGGATACGTTTCAAAATGGCAATCAGTTACTACGCCTGTCAAATACTGTTCATGATTAGCTAAGAGCCAAAAAGATTCCGATGTATTACTGAGTGCTTCGCTTAAAGCAGAAGACGCAGGCATCGAAATAATTTGAGGTGTAGATGGTAAATCAGAAACATTCTGTTCGGGGCTGTTTGAAGCAGGAGCGCTACTTTCAGAATCGCTCGAGTTGGAAGAAGATTGTGCTATGGTGATACCACATCCAGAAATCACAAAAGCAGTTAATGTAATTGAAATCATTGCGAGTGCTTTTGGTCTTTTCATAAGTAAACCCTCCTTTTAGGCAAGAAATCCTATTATCATTAAGTTAAAAAAGCAGTAGCACGACACACTTTGTATTTATTCCTCATATAAAATTCTTTGAACAGCTTCGGAGGCGCGTATGAAGGGGAAAGCATAGCATTCTGAAAAAGGTCGGTAACATCACAGATTTTGCGTTGATTTTTTAATATTAGTTTACAAAAATCTGTTCCCATTCTCTTTACTTAATGAACGTTCAAACAAGTTCCTGACGAGGAGCAAATAAAAAAGAATAGGAGAATATTAAATGGCTTTTCAGTACAATCACTACTATGAAATCTATAACTCCAGTAGTGGCAAATATGTAAACCTGAATGGCGACCATGAAAACAATGTGGTCAACAATGGTGAGAAGGTTACCGTATATGCCCGCACGAACAATCCCGACCAGCGTTGGGCACTCGAACGCTATGGCAGTGATAACCAGGTGCGAATTGTTCTTCAGCGCGGTGGCGGTTGGTATGCCCTGAATTACAACACCGAAAATACCAATTGTATCGTTTGGCACCTGAACTCCGCTGCGGACAAGGATACCGTTATTACGCTGGAACCGGCTGTAAGTTTCGGTGGCGTATATCGCCTGAAGCTGGCGCAGCGTAATCTGTATCTTACCGTTGTAGGCTCTTCTCTGAAGTGGATGGCTTTTACTAACGAGAAGGACCAGATTTTCTCTTTTGTGGAACCCGGTGCCAATCCCGGCAGTGCAACTGGCAACGGTCTCTCGCTGCGATGCCCTGTTTCTTATTCCGGAATTAGTACGAAGTTTGTTGATGGTGGGCACCGCGGGGTAGACTATATTGCAAGTAAGGGTACTCCTGTTTATGCAGCAACAAGTGGGCGCGTAATTCGCGTCTATAGCTGGCAGGGATCCACAAACGAAGCTGCCGTTGACTCTATCGGCAATGCTGTTTTTCTGGAACATTTTGATAGCAAGGGTAACACTTGCGGAATGACCTGTTACTACCATCTGCGCGAGGCGCCTACTAGCTTGATTTCTGCCGACCAATATGTGGCGGAAGGCGATCTGATTGGCTATGTTGGCAATACTGGTAAAGTTGTTGCTATCAATGGCGATGGATCTCATCTTCATTTTGAGGTTAAAACGGGGACTTATTTTAACAACTCAACTGTTCAAGAACTGTATCATTCTGGTATTTGGGTGAACCCGCTCAATTATATTACGCACTAAAAAGATATAAAACACACCATTGAGATTGATAAAAAACAATTTCAATTCTGTTGAGAATGTTCCACAACTTTCTCCTTCTGGAATTTTGGCTATGCGTTAGAATTCCAGAAGGAGTTTTTCTATAAGCGAAAAACTCAAATAGTAACCCAAATGAACGATCCCGTAGCACAATCTTAGGAACATAATTCCACGCTCTGAAGCAGACAATATGGGGCATCTGTTTCAGCGTCTCGGAATTCAAAGGTGTAACGCAAAACGTGGTAATTTTCCCAAATACCGCGATCTTCAATTTTTAAAATAGGAGCAATTACATATATGGTCGTTCCATTTATTTGGATTTGAACATTGTCACTATCTACTCCATAGCCTCGGACGGCGATAATATCGGAGAAAGAATGTGCGGAAATTATGTGATTCGCATTATCATACTGCATAAAAAAGGCATACGGCCTTTGTTCATCAATCTGATTAAAGTCGATTGTAGTGCCAAAAAGTTTCTTTCCCCAATTTTCGACATCCGACTCTTTTAATGTGATTATTCCATTCGAGTTATCAATAATCAACGAATTGCGGCTACACATAAAGACGGCTGGGTCTATAATTTGATGACTTGCAAGACCTGACATCTCACAGGGCTCATACACATAAGATGCAAGAATTTCAAGATATATTTTGAAATAAGCAAGATTTTCCGGAACTGAAAAGAATTTCTGTGCTGTTGTATCAATAAGTTCTTCGGATTTATAATCGTTCGACTCATCTGCCGAAAAGGGTTCGTCAGATGTACTCGAAGAGGACGATAATGACTCCCGCATGGAATTGGAGGATTTCAAAACGGCATCGGATTCATTTGGCTCTTTGGAAGTGGTATCTGAAGATGATGATGGGATAGGAAAATTTTCAGAACTACTTGTGGAATCCTTGGACGGAAAAAATACACACTTCCAAAGACTGAAAAGTATAATACTACCAATAAATAACAAAATTAATTTCTTCATAGTTACTTATTCCTCACATAGGATACTTAGAAAATCCTTTGGGCAGCTTCAGAGGCAAGTATGCAGGTGAAAGCGTAGCATCCTGAAAAAGATTGGTGACATCACAGATATTGGCTTACAAAAAGTGTTTCCTATTCTCTTTACTTAATGAACGTTAAGTAATCGGAAGAACAATTTTAGTAATCGGATGCTTCATAACAGATACCTCCTTTGAATTTCTCTGCGAAACAGCCCGGAAAATTGAAAAGCGGTAACAGTATACGTGATAATTATTGCTTGATTCCCCAATAATGACGTAATTTCTCTAATGCAGTCTTTTTAGATTTGTTTATGGCTTGTCGTGACTTTTTATCCCGTGTGGCGATTTCTTGGATGCTATATTGACGGAAGTAATGGTCATAAATGACATGATACTCTTCGGTACTTAGCGCACGTTTAAGATCAAGCAGCAAGAGGTTATTGTATGTATCGGATTCGCTGAATGCAGTGTCAAACTGCAAAGGATCATAGTCAGTTTGGCTTTCAATCGAAACAGTGGGAAGCTGATGGCGCTTCGCCTTAGAAAGTGCGATATAATGATGATATATTGCCTTATTGATATAGCTAATGATAGCACCGTCTGTGCTTATAGTCAACTCATTGAGTTGTAAATTTTTGGCGAACGCTAGTAAGAAACATTGGAAATCCGGCAACGCATCCTCGGATTGCAGAAAAATGCATATTTCTTGAGCAGGGGAGAAAACTTCTCCAAAAGAGCAAGTGACTGCTCACGATCACCATTTTGAATCTCCTGAATGCAAGTATAAAGAGATGATTTCATTTTCTTCTTCCCCTCCTGAAAGGGAAAAGAGAAAAATCATCTGCAAATGTAAACCGAAATCAAAAATGCTTTTGTGTTAGGTGTCGAACGATTTAAGTAAAATAGCGCGCGCCCGGTGTATACGGGTTTTAACGTTTGATTCACTAGAGTTTGTAATTTGTGCGATCTCACGGATAGAGTAACCCTTTACGCGCAGGACTAAAGTTCGGCGGTAAATTGAAGGCATATCGGAAAGAATGCTGACTGCTTTGTTTAGCTGCAGATTTGTCAATGCGATTTCTTCCGGCTCTTTAAAAATGTCAAAGCTAGAGGAGCGATTTTCATACTCAGTCAGAACACCTCGTCGTCGCTCCCATTTTCGAAGAAAGTCAATCGTTCGCTCACGAGTTAGGATATATAAATAGGATTGGAGAGACTTTTCATTGTCGATTCTTAGTGAAGCGATTTCTTTGAGAAGCTGGACAAAGGTCTCGTGTACTGCATCCTCCGCAAGAGAGGAATCCCGAATGATTGATGATGCGGTTCGCAGCATAAACCGATAATATTTGTGGTATATATATTCGAATTTGTTTTTGCTTTCATCGCTATCGATTGCGGCAAGATAGAAAACCAGCACGAATTTTCCTCCCGTGAAATAATCATTTTGCTTGAAGTACACTGTAATCCGCTTGCAATCGACATTTGGTTACAGAATAAACAAAAAAAATCCTCGGCTGCAGAAACCGAGGATTCTAAGAGGTTCTTATTTTGATATTATGATGGGAGAATTAGCACTTCTTTTCGAAGGTGTTACTAACGGTTTCACTAGAGCTATTGCGTGTGACAATTGCAGTAGTCACCAGCTTGTAAGTGGTACCAGATTTAATATTAGCTGTACCAGAAAACTCATGTGTATGCCCATAATAGGTGGAGGAAGAACGAGAAACTTCAGAATATGTTCCGAATAACCCTTTTTCATAAAGAACAAGGGTGCAATCAATTTTGATTGTGCCAAAGAGATAACTGATTTCACACGTGTAGCTGTTGTCACCTGCGGAGATGCCAGGGTAGATAGATGCGCGACATTACGCCACCGTACTGCGGCAAATGCGGATGTGGCAAAAACAGTAAGCGCAACAAACGCAACAAGAACTGCCCAAAGTTTCTTTTTCATTTCGACTTGCTCCTTTACTTTATACGAACATCTTATAAAGGTATGGGTAAGGAGAAAGGTTACATAAAAAGAAAAAAATTATTGAACTTCTATTCCTTCAGATATTTTGATGAGTTCAGTAATATTTAGATTCCCGCGCACTTGAAATGCTAAGAAATTGCTCTCCCACAGCAGAGTATTGGAACCATCGTCCATGATACCCCAGATGGCTTGATTGCTATCAAAACTTATAGAATAGTAAGAGGAAAACTCGTTATCCCAAGAAATTGTTTGTGTATTTTCTACAGGAAGAACTCGAAGAGAAAACCAATCTCCTTCTGAATTTTGAAATTGTCCGTAGTAACGTCCGGTAGATTCACCGGAAGATTCTATTTGAGAAAACCCTGATGGAATATATGATGGCGTAATATGGAATGTGGAGACAGGAGATTCTTCATTTACATATATAATCGATACAAACTTATCGTGCCACTCAATAAGCGTTGTGATAACAGCCTCGCGCACGGCTTTGACGGGGAGCATGGTACATGAAAAAATGGAAATGGCAGCAGTAAGTGTGATGAAGAAACGTTTGACATTCAAAAGTTGCTTCTCCCGCTCGGCCTTACGCTTTGTGTCACGAACAAGGGCTTCCATTTTTCGCTGGAATTTTTCTGAGGGCTGGAAGTCTTCGTTCATCTCTTCCAAGCTCGGCATCTGCGCAAGTTCTCGATCCTGTGCCTCCGTTACGATCATTGCGATAAGAGCGTCAGGGGAAATACGGATTTTGTCATCATTCATTACCATTTTCCTCCAATCCGGTCAGAATGATTTTACGCGCTCTGTGCAGACGAACTTTTACATTTTCAGGAGAAATGTTGAGAAAATCAGCGATTTCACTGACCTTGTAGCCTTGAACTTTTAGAAGAAGCGGTGTCTTGTAGTTTTCGTTCATAGACTGAACAAGAAAAAGCATCTTTTCAAAGTCGATTTTATCAAGTACAATGGTTTCCGCATTTACATCTGACTTTGAAAGAACGAGATTTTCAATTTCAGCATCAGACTTCCTTTGACGGTTGCACCTGCGAACCATATCAACAGATTTGTGATGGGTCAGAACTCTTAGAAATTGCGATAGTTCCTTTTCATTGTTGGCGCGTATACTATCTATAATCCGTATTATATCCAAAAAGGTTTCATGGACAGCATCTTCTGCCAAATAAGAATCTTGCAGGACACCTTTGGCAGTATAGAACATGAGCCCACGATATTTTGTGTAGATATGTTCAAATTTACTTATCTGCTCTTCGGTATCCAGCAGAGAAATATATAGTGCAAGCATCAATATTCCTTCTATAAAATGGGTTTATTCACTAAACGGAGTTGACTGTTGGAGAAACCAAGAAATAAAGCTCATCAAAAACTGTTGCTGTTGCGGAGTACAACTGTTGAGTTGACTGGCAAGCTCCTGAGAAAAGAAACTGGTAGAAGCGCTGGGTGCAGTGGATGGCAGTAAAGAATAAATAGGGCATTCCAGTGCGGCAGATAGTCTATATAAAAATTCGAGAGATGGACAAACTTGCCCGCGCTCAATACGGCTGATATATTGTGCAGATGTTTCGACATTTGCGGCTAGGGACTCCTGAGTCAAGTGCTTTTCTTTACGCCGACGGCGGATGTTTTGGCCGATGGAAATATAAATATCTTGCATAATAATCACCTCAAAATAAGGGTATCAGTTTCGAACGCAATATTTGAGGGCTAAATAGTGCTATAAATAGACCCATGAGTGTTTATTATGGGCTTTTTTTATACAAAATAGGTCGTGAAAGAAACTTCATAGGGATAGAAATACAAGAAAAGAACTTGTAACCATTTCAAAACAGAAACCGTACATCTAGTAAAGAAAACAGGTCATGCGTTTATAGCAAACGCATGACCTGTTTTCTTTGGATATGAGCAGAGCAGAAAAATTTCAGAAAATTTTAGGATTGTGCGGGGGTTTTTAGCACAATCGGTAGTAGGCTGAATATAGAGCCAGCAGGAAGGAGGTGACTGAGTGATAGATACTCCGGCACGCCGCCGTGAAATCATTGAAATTTTATATTTCGCAGATGATTATGTCAAAATACGACCCTTGGCAGTGCGGTTTGGAGTATCTTACGCGACAATCCGAAATGATGTCGATGTATTATCACTGAGTTACCGCATATCGTCACAAACTGGGCCGAATGGTGGAATTAAGTTGGAAACTAAAAGAAAAAACCTTAGATTCCTTGACCCGGATGAAACGGCGGCGTTATTGAGAATTATGTATATAGTTCCAGAAGAAGAACGCGTTTACATACGGTCAATCCTTCGAGACTTGGCTCTGATCGATGATAAATAGTCATCGTCTTGCACCTTGACAACCGAATACCCAGCATAACAGGTACGTTACTTTCCCAGCAAGCCCCAGTGGGCGGTCCGGCAAACCAGAATTGCGGTGGGAAAGACCATAATGATACGCCAGCGGCCTCCAGCGTCAGAGGGGGTGACCGAGCCGGAGTTGTAAGCAGTAAGACTCCGGCAGAGTCAGTGAACGGGTGTGCCAACACCCTGCCTGTTGTGTTCCCTGTGTCAGGGGTGCGGGCGGCAAATGTGGCACACTTACTTAACTATCTACTTTTGCCGTTTAGGGCAAATCGTGGGCAGCAGGACCCCAAGCGCCTGCTGCCCATCATTTTGCTTTAAACGGGATGGAAAACAGGGGTGTAAAATGCAAACCTATCCAACGGGCTATGCGGAATCCCACCACATAGCCGAACAGATTTTCCGGGAGATTTTACCCCGGCACGGCATGGCGGTGCGCGAGGAACAAATCGCGCTTTGCCATGAAGTTTTAGATACCTTATATAATAAGGAAATTTCCCTGTGCGAAGCAGGCGTAGGCACCGGCAAAACGCTGGCTTACCTCGTGGGCTGTATCCTTTGGCAGATGAATCGTCCAGAACAAATGAAACTGCCCATTGTTATATCCACTTCCAGCGTTGCCTTGCAGGACGCTATCCTTACAGAGTATCTGCCCGACCTGTCCGCTATTTTGCTGGACGAGGGTATCATCACCGCACCCATCACAGCGGTTGTCCGCAAGGGCAAAGAGCGCTTTGTCTGCGATGCCCGCCTTGCCGAAAGAGCATCGCTGGTGCAGCCAAGCAGAAAACGGCAGATCAACAGCCTGAACATTGCTGCGCACATTTTGGACATGGATCATATTCCGGAGCTTTCCCGGCATGACCGCTGCCGAATCTCTGTGCCGCGGTCCTGCCCGCGAGATTGCTTTCTGCGCGAGGATTGTCGCTACCAGCAATATTTGCGGGATTCCATGAAACCCGACATCCAAATTTGCAATCACAATTATTTGCTGGCTGACGCATCGCATCGGCAGGAAGATAGACCACTGCTCCTGCGCAGCTATCAGGCGCTGGTAGTGGACGAGGCGCACAAATTACCCGATGCCGCCCGCCAGATGTACACAGAAACCTTATCCCCGCACAACATGGATGAATTGTGCCTTGTATTACAACAGGCGCACTACAAGGATTTTGCCAGACAGCTGCGGACGGCGTTCCTTACGCTGTCGTTCTCCTGCACGCAGGGACTTTCCAAGCTGCGAGGAAAAGCGAGCGAACCGTTCGTGCTTACGCCGTTCCGCCGCGCTGCGCTCATCGACTGTATAGCACTGTTGCAAAATGCTGGCGGGTTGCCGGATGTGCCGCGATACCTGCTGAACAGGCTGGGAGAAGCAGAAAGTCTCCTGCGCCTTTTTCTTTTGGAGGTGCCGACGCGCATCCTTTACATCGACTACGATGCCGATGGTCAGCCCACATTCTGCGCAGCCAGCAGCCGCGTACCGCAGTTGCTTCGCAGTGCGCTGTGGAACACCCGCGAACCCGCGATTCTGACCTCCGGCACATTGGCTGCAGCCGGAGATTTCAGCCACACGGAACAGCTTTTGGGGCTGGCGGCTTACCGACCTCTGCGTCATTTCCGCGCAGATTCTCCGTTTAACTACAAGAAAAAATGTCTGTTGTACTTTCCGCCTCGCGTAAAAATGCAAATGGACAACCGTAAAATGTCAGAAGAAATCGTCCGATTGGTGGATGCTTGCCACGGTCATGCGCTGGTGCTGTTCACGTCTTACCGCCAAATGGCCGAAGTCCGCGCGCTGACGGACGGTCAGTGGACATACCCGACCTATCAGGCATGGCGCAACGGCGGCAAAATCATCCAACAATTCAAACAATCCGGCAACGGCGTACTGTTCGCGGCAGGCTCCTGCTGGGAGGGTATCGACTTTCCTGGTGATATGGTGTCACTGCTGATTATCGCAAAGCTGCCGTTCCCGATTCCCGACCCGGTCAGCGACTACGAACGCCGGCAGTACCCAAATCTGCGCGACTACATAAACGCCGAAATCATCCCCGAAATGCAGAAGAAGCTACGGCAGGGTTTTGGTCGTGCCATCCGTACCGAGCAGGACTCCTGCGTGGTGGCGATTCTGGACGAGCGCGCGGGCATCGGCGGCAAGTACCATGACGCCGCGCTGGCAGCACTGCCGACTTGCCCAACCACCGAGAAAATCGAAGATGTGCAGCAATTCATCCGGGAGCAGAAGCGCCCGGATTACTTTTTGTGAAAAGAGGAACCTGAGATGTACCTTATGCGAAACCACGATGTCTGGATTTATGTGCGCTGCGCCAACAGCGATCCGCGCATTGCCTTTGACCGGCTGTATGACCTTATCGACGAAGCCGCCGGACACGGTTTTCTTGTGCGCGGCACATCTTTTGACCATTGCAGCGGAAACACCTTGAAAGACCGCATCGGTCTGCGCACCATGCTGGACGCAGTAGAGAACAATCGGGTTGAAGCCGTGATGGTGCGCGATTTGGAGCAGATCAGCCGCAACAGCTACATACTGGTGGGAGTTATTGACATTCTGCGTCAGAATGATGTCTACCTTATTACCACCGAATGTGACCTGAACGCCGAACTCATCAACAGCGGGCTGGAACGCTTTGTCGGTGACCGCTTCACGCGGGCTTCGTTCGGTAAGCCACGCTTTGATGTTCGACTCCCGCTTATGGATCAATTCTGAGGTGTGCCCATGAAAGAATACAAAGTTTGGGCGTTCGCCCGCAGCGCTGCACCGAACCTGCCCGCATTGGAGGATCAGCTGGCGGATGTCATGCGCGAAGCCGACAGGCGCGGCTATATCATCGTAAACTCCTGCATGGAGCAGAAATACGGCACCGAATTTTGGAGGCCCGCCCTGTTCGCCATGCTTACCGCTGTGCAGCAGGGTCGCGTCAATGCCGTCATGGTGCAGAGTCTTGACCGACTGAGCCATGACCTCACAACGCTGTACCGCATCCTGCGCTTTTTGCAGAATCATGGTGCGGTGCTTATCACCACCAAAACAAACCTGCAATATGAACTCTATTTGACCGGGCTGGAAAGCCGCCTACTCAAAAAATCTTTGCACATAGACGGTCATGTACCGTGATTCATCGCCTACGAAACGACCACGATACCAGACAAAAGCTGATAGACAAACGGTTGAATTTGAGCCGTTATTTGCGGCTTTCTTTGTTGGGTATCGTGATAGCTATTTGCGTGCATTACTGGTATGCTTGTGCTACCAAATCAAACGAAGATATGGAAAAAAATACAGGAGTGACAAAAATGAGAGCAACAACACAATTTCCCGAAGCAACGAAACGCGAACGCATCGCTGTCAACACCAAGGAACTGCAAGCTATGCTGGGCTGCGGGCGTAAAACTGCCGTGGATATCGGAGAACAGGCTGGTGCCAAAATTCAAATCGGACGGCGTGTGCTTTGGAATCCCATCGTAGTCAAGGAATACATTGCCCAAATCTCATTGTAAAGGCAGGAACAAAATCATGGCAGCGCAAAAGAGAGTTGATAACAAACGCCGAATCTTAAAAGACGGCGAATCTCAACTACCGGATGGACGGTATCGCTACCGATACTTCGATATGGATGGATGTCGACAGGTCGTTTACAGTTGGAAACTGGTCGAGCGTGACCGCATGCCGCCAGGCAAGAAGGATGACCTAAGTCTCCGCGAAAAAGAACGCCAAATCGAGCGCGACATGGAGGATAGCATCAAGACAGGGCGTGATGCCAAAATCACACTAAACCAGATGTTTGAAACCTACATGACCGGAAAAATCTCACTCAAGCAATCGACCCGAACTAACTACATTTATATGTACACGCATTATGTGCAGGATGGGTTCGGAAAGAAAATGCTGAAGGACATCCGCTACTCCGACGTAAAAGCATTTTACAACTCGCTAATCGTTGAGAAAGGCTTTAAGGCCAACAGCATGGAAATCATCAATACCCTAATTCACCCGGCACTTACCCTTGCAGTACGAGATGGGTATATCCGCTTTAACCCATCGGATGGAGTTATGATGGAAATTAAAAAGAGCCATCAATGGGAAAAGACTCATCGCCACGCTCTTACGATTGAGGAACAAAGCGCATTTTTGAACTACATTGCATCCAATGAGCAGTACAAACACTGGCTGCCGATGTTCACCTTATTTTTAGGTACAGGCTGCCGTGTGGGTGAAATCGTCGGTCTGCGCTGGGAAGATTGTGATTTTAAGCAGCGCATCATCAACATCAATCACACACTGATTTACCGTCTGCAAGACGATGGCCGGGTAGAGTACCACATAACCACCCCCAAAACCGAAGCGGGCATCCGAGAAATTCCCATGATGGATGAGGTCTACGATGCTCTGGTTCAACTTAAAAACTGGCAGGTGCTTGTCGGGGATGCCCACGATGAAATCGATGGTTACTCCGGGTTCATCCTAACAAACCGCTTTGGAAACGTATGCAACCCGCATACCATCAACCGCGTCATCGAGCGGATGTACAAAGGCTATAACAAACAGGAAACAGAGCAGGCCCGCGCAGAAGGGCGACAGCCGATGCTGATTCGCCACTTTTCCGTACACAATTTACGCCATACATTCTGTACCCGATTCTGCGAGAATGAAACGAACCTAAAAGTCATTCAGGACATCATGGGTCACGCAGACATCACCACCACAATGAACATTTACGCCGAAGCCACCAAGGAAAAGAAGCAGGAGGCAATGGCAAATTTGAACGGGAAAATCAAGATTATGTAAATAATGTATATGCCGGAGCGGTATTCGCAGGATTACCGCTCCGGCACTTTCTGTTCCTATTCCTAAGCATAGTTTAACACGCCTATTTTATCGTGAAAGAAGTTGCTGATATAGTTAGGACTATGGAAAAATCTGTCAACGTGCTTTTGCATGAGATTTGATTTGTCAAAGTTCATCAGTCGACAGCCCACCCTTTGTGCTACATCATCATTGCACTCAACTAGTTAACAACTCTTTTCGATAGATATTTATCCTGATTAGATGCGATGTCTATCCCGGTTTATCACGTGGTTCATGTACCAAGCCGTGTACCAAATGCCGAAAGCGTGATAGGATAATACATAATATGATAAAACTGCAATTTGCGGTGTATCGCAGTAATGCCACAATGATGAACCAAGATATAACCATCAAATGAGCGAATCGTGCAAGTCCCCACGATGAAGCCTATTGACCAGTAATTTATCGAAAATATTTCGTTAATACGTCAAACGCAAAATGCGAAATATGTAAGAATAGCTGTGTCACCCTCGATTTGACATCAATTTGACAGCATATCCATGGAGAATCACGGTTCGTTATGAAGCGTGATGAATGTCAGCAGAAATACGAACTGGGGTTTGCATAAAACCTTAGAGCACTTCTTAGAGAAATCTGAGAGGTGCTCTTTTTTTATCCCGGTATACGGCTTCTGTCATCAAATTGGAGGATGTCTTTATGAGAAACAGTTACAAACCAATTAAACCAATGAAAGAAGTACCAGATCAGCTTCGTAAACTGCGCCGCCAATTTCTGCGGTATCAACAGGCAGAAATCGTGTACAGCTTGTCACACAAGAAACTGTTTGAACTTGCCAGCGACGCCGGTGCTATCTACCGCTTTGACAGTACTGTGCTTATCAACCGGGATATTTTTGATGCCTACTTGGAACGCTTTCATGAGCCAGCTACTACGCATAAAAACACAGCCGCAGAGTACATCTGTGGCTGTGCTTTGTGTTCAGTTGCTCACTGTTGCGTGGACTGGATATGGAGAGACAACATATCT
>ERZ773138.1041-NODE-1041-length-28736-cov-7.588194_pt1 | contig 28736 bp, 31 predicted proteins | sample MGYA00511114_ERZ773138 | MGnify/ENA primary metagenome ERZ773138 (study PRJEB29015, sample SAMEA2737805) | human gut metagenome | biome: human gut; feature: human-associated habitat; material: faeces | place: China | collected 2012 ...
GAGGACAAAATCAAGCGTCTGCTCCGTGAGGAAGTCCGCAAAATGTGACTTCTTTTTGAATTTGATGAAAAAGTCCTTGACTTTTCGTCTCTGGCCGCACGGCAAAATCTATCTTGATTACTGCGGCGGTACGCTTGTCGGCCTTTATCCTGCCGGAGATCAACCGCATTACATCGCATGACGAGCTGGAGCTTCATTTGCTGGGCGAGCGGAAACAGGCTGTCTTTTGCGTAATTCCCGATAACGACAGCACCTTTTCGTTCCTTGTGGGGATGCTCTACACCTGCACCTTCCAATCGCTCTATTACCGTGCGGACAAGCTGCATCAGGGCGGGCTGCCGGTCCCCGTCCGGTTGATGATGGATGAGTTTTGCAACGTGGCCCTGCCCGACGAGTTCGGCAAAATACAGGCGACCATGCGAAGCCGTAATATCATGTCTACGATTATTTTGCAGAACTTCTCCGCATTGAAGGCCCTTTATAAGAACGAGTGGGAGGGGCTGCTGGGGAATGCAGATACCATGCTCTACCTCGGCGGCAATGAACAGAGCACGCATAAGTACATCAGTGAAATGCTCGGCAAGCAGACCATCAAAGTACAATCCAGCGGGCAGACAAAAGGGCGCAACGGCTCCATGAGTATCAACTATCAGACGATAGGCCGCGAGCTTATGACGCCGGACGAGGTGCGCGCAATGGACAACCGCTACGCTCTGCTTTTCATCCGCGGGGAGCATCCGGTCATGGACCAAAAGCTGGATATACTCAAGCACCGCAACCTGAAATATACCGAGGACGGTGGAGCTGCCCCCTATGTTCACCGCCCCGATATGGACTACACACTGGATGATCTGGCCTTTGTGCCGGAGAACATAGAAACCATTGAAATCATTGACGATTTGGAGGAATGATTATGAAAGCCAATTCTAAGAAGCCTTTTGTAAAGGAAGCACAGAACAAGAATGTGCGCCGTGCTTATTTCTCAGCTGTGCTCGTGCTGACGCTGTGTGCATCTCTTACCGTTCCTGCACTTGCAGACGGGACCGATCCCCTGACAGTCGTAACCAATTTGTCCAACTTCATCTTTTCCTGCATCAAGGCAATCGGTGTAATCGTACTGGGATGGGGAATTGTGCAGGTCGGTATGTCCATCCAGTCCCACGACGCCAGCCAGCGCACACAGGGCTTTCTTTGCTTGTTCGGCGGTATAGTAATCGCCTTTGCAAAGGAAATTCTTGTCGCTATCGGCGTTATGTGAGGACTGTGGCTTGAGAAAGAAAAATCGTATCATCGGTTGTGAGAAAACCGTGCGCGGCCTGCTGATTACCGTAGAGACGCCAAATGACCAGCTTCATCGGGAGCTGTACTGCGGCTATACCGAACGGGAGGCTTTGAAGCTGGCGAGGAACACAGACTTTGACCGACGTGCCGGCTTACTCTTTCACCGTTCCACTCAGCCGCGCCAAAGATAACAAATGTCGAAAGCCGTCTCAAATTGAGACAGCTTTCGAGGAGGGTATAGAATTGAATGATAATTGGATCGTTGAACACCTGCAAAGTGCTTTTGCGACATGGAACAGTAAGCTGACGGAAATATGGTCGCTTGTGACAACGACGCCGCAGGAATTTAAGGGCGGTATCCTCTGGAGTACCATCGTTGGCATCAATGACGCGCTCAAAGGAATTGCCTACGGCCTGCTGGTTCTGTTCTTTGCCATGAGCATATTTAAGAGCGCGACGAGCTTTCGGGACTTTCAGCGGCCCGAATTTGCACTGCGGCATTTCCTCCGATTTGCTGCGGCAAAAGTTGCGGTCGGCTATGCTATGGATATTATGACGGCTATTTTCTCCATCTGTGGCGGCATCGTGCAAACGGTGATGGGCCGGATCGGAGCAATGAGCGCTGCCAGCGTGACGCTTCCGGAGGAGATCATCACAGCGATTGAGGACGTAGGCTTTTTACAAAGCATCCCCCTATGGCTTGTCTCGCTGCTGGGGAATCTCTTCATTACGGCTATGTCCTTTATTTTGATTATGACCGTGTATGGACGTTTCTTTCGCTTGTATATGTTCACTGCATTGGCGCCTCTCCCGCTTGCGGCATTCGCCGGTGAGGAAACGAGCTTTGCAGGACTGGCTTTTATTAAGTCCTACATTGGCGTATGTATGGAGGGTGTCATAATCGTGCTGGCCTGCCTGATCTTCACGGCCTTTGCCTCTGGCAGCGAGCCAGTCATTGATACGTCCCTGTCAGCCGTCAGCATGAGCTGGAATTATATCGCTGAAAGTATTTTCAATATGCTGGTCCTGCTCTCGCTCGTCAAGGGCGCAGACCGCATCGCCAAAGAGATGTTCGGCGTGTAGACAGACTTGTAAGCGAATATGAAAATACAAGATTTCATAAAATAAGAAAGGTCTTGACAATATAGGATTTAACCCATATACTAAATATAGGATAAATCCCATGTCAAGGGAAGGTGCTGCGAAGATGCAGAGCTATGAAGTAATCTTTTATGATTTGGAGGATGGGACGGAGCCTGCAAAGGAATTTCTTCTCAGCCTTGATGTGAAGATGCGAGCTAAGATGCTCCGAACCATTGACCTGCTTGCCGTCAACGGTGTCGAGCTGCGTGAGCCGCACTCTAAACCGCTTGACGATGGCATCTTTGAGCTGCGGGCAAAAGTCGGCTCAGATATAACAAGAGTGCTCTATTTCTTCATGGTCGGTAAGCGAGTGATCCTGACCAATGGATTTGTCAAGAAAACAGTAAAGACGCCGCCTGCGGAGATTGCGCGGGCGAAACGCTATCGGGCCGAGTACCTCGGCAGGAAGGACGGGCAGCATGAGTAAGTATAGTGATTTTCTTACGGAACAGCTCAAAGGCCCTGCGCTGAAAGCGGAATACGATGCGCTGGAGCCAGAGTTTTCGGTCATTCAGGCCATGATCGACGCGCGCAAGGCGGCCGGTTTGACACAGAAACAGCTTGCCGACAAGACTGGCATCGCACAGTCCGACATCAGCAAACTGGAAACCGGCAGTGCAAATCCGTCTCTGCGGACACTGCAACGTCTCGCACAGGGGATGGGCATGAAAATGAAGATCGAGTTTATTCCCTTTGCGGGATAATCGGAGCATAAGGAAAGGCGGGCATCAGCCCGCCTTTTTCGTTATTCATCGTAGTGCGCGATGGGAATACCGCTGTGCAGCTCGAATGAACTGATGCTATGACCTTCTTTCCGTGCTTGCTCCAGCTCGTCCAAAAGGAGCCGCTGTGCGCGGCGCTCCATCCGTATATCCCGTACTACCGGACCGAGCCATGACGCGAGGACCAACAGGACCAATACCGCGAGGATTCCGTAATATGCAACAGAGTGCTGCGCCACCCATGCGGGAAAGACCGCAAGGCCGACTACCAAGTAGAGCAGCACCGGCAGAATATGGAGCTTCGCAAGCAGACGCAGCGTGAGCTTCAGGCATACCAGTATGGCGACAAGAGCAAGAAAGGCAAGGACTATTTGTTGTAATGCGGTCATTTCAGACACCCCCTTTTGTGATACTTATATTATCTCATAGCCTGAAAAGGCTGTCAAAAAATCAAATCGACACGTCGAAACCTGTCTCAAATTGAGATGGGTTTTTCATTTGTGGAGGATCGAATATGGAAATCAAAATCCCGAAAGAAGTACGGCGGCACAAGGAAACGATATTCTTCGGCTTGAGTACACGCCAGTTCCTTTGCGCGCTGCTTGCCGTGTGTGCAGCAATCGGCGTTTACTTCGCATTGAAGGATACCCTTGGCCGTGAGACGGCAAGCTGGGTCTGCATTTTGGCCGCGGGCCACTCGCGGCCGCAGGCTTCTTTCAGTACAACGGCCTGACGCTGGAAGCCTTTCTATGGGCCGTCATTAAATCGCAGCTGCTTTGTGCTGCACCGCGAAAATTTGAAGCGAGGAGCATCTATCAGGATGCCCTGCATGACAAGGAGAAGTACGACCATGATTAAGACATTGATTGCAGCCAATCGCAGTGAACGGGAAACCTTTCGTGTTCCCCGCAGCGTCCAGCAGAGCATCCCCATACACCGAATTTATAAGGGCGGCATCTGGAAGGTTGGAAATAAGTATAGTAAGACGTGGCAGATCACCGACATTAACTATGCTGTCGCATCGCATGAGGATCAGGAAAAGATGTTCCTTGCTTATGCTGCCGTCCTTAACTCACTGCCGACAGACGCAACAACTAAAATCACAATCAATAACCGGCGCATGGATATGGCAGATTTTCGGCGCACGGTGCTCCTTTGTGAGCGCGGGGACAGGCTGGACGAGTACCGGCATGAGTATAACGCCATGCTGACGGATAAGGCCGACGAGAGCAACAATCTCTTACAGGACAAGTATATTACCATCTCTGTGTGCCGAAAAGACATTGATGAGGCTCGCGCCTTTTTCGTGCGCGTGGATGCTGACCTTGAAAAGAGCCTGAGCGGTCTGGACAGCACGGCCAAGGCCCTGAACAACTACGAACGGCTTCGTATCCTGCACAATGCCTTTCGTCCTGGGGAGGAGCAGTTCTTCCGCCTTGACCTCACAGAGACGATGCGTAAGGGACATGACTTTAAGGATTATATCTGCCCTGACGGGCTGTGCTTCAAGTCCGGCCATTTTGAAATGGGCGGCAAGGTCGGGCGCGTTCTGTTCCTGCGCGAATATGCAAGCTACATCAAAGACAGCATGATCTCCGAGCTATCCGACTTTTCCCGTGACCTCATGCTGTCCATCGACCTTCTCCCAATCCCGACCGATGAAGCCGTGCAGGAGATACAGTCCCGCATTTTAGGGATCGAATCCGACATTACACGATGGCAGCAAAAGCAGAACGCTAACAACAATTTCTCCGCAAGCATCCCCTACGAGCTGGAGCAGCTTCGCGGGGAAACCAAGGAGTTTTTAGACGACCTGAGTACACGCGACCAGCGCATGATCTTTGCCAATGTCACGCTCGTCCATATCGCGGACACGCTGGAGCAGCTGGACGCCGACACCGAAACGCTTTTGTCCGTAGGTCGTAAATATCTCTGTCAATTTGCTGTTCTGCGCTACCAGCAGGAGGATGGATTGAATACGGTGCTGCCCTACGGCCTGCGCCGCATTAAGGCCATTCGCACCCTGACAACGGAAAGCGCTTCGGCTCTGATGCCGTTTCGCGTGCAGGATATTCAAGACGCTGGCGGTATCTATTACGGCATCAACAGCGTGACGCATAATCTTATCCTGTGCAATCGCAAGCAGCTTTTGAATGGCGGCGGCTTTATTGCTGGTGTATCGGGCAGCGGAAAGTCAATGGCCGCAAAGGGCGAGGTCATCAATATCGCGCTGGCCTCACCGGAGGACGATATTCTGATCGTCGATCCGGACGGAGAGTATGCGCCGCTCGTCCGCGCCCTCGGCGGTACGGTTCTGAAGGTATCCGCCAACAGCCCAAATCATATCAACGCTATGGCGATCAATGCCGACTATGCCGGTGAGGACGATCCCGTGATGCTCAAGTCCGAATTTGTGCTGTCCCTCTGCGACGAGCTGATGGGGAGCGGCAGGCTCGGCCCGCAGGAGAAGTCCATCCTTGACCGATGTGTGGCATTGGTCTATCAGGACTACCTGCGCGACTATGCCGGTGATCCGCCTACGCTGCGTGACCTTCATGCCGTGCTGCTTGAGCAGCCGGAGCAGGAGGCGCAGAGTATTGCCCTTGCGCTGGAGCTGTTCACAAAGGGAAGCCTGAACATCTTTGCTCACCAGACAAACGTGGACCTGTCCAGCCGCATTCTCTGCTTTGATATATTGGAGCTGGGGAAGCAACTCCGGTCCGTCGGAATGCTTGTCATGCTCGATGCCATCGTCAATCGTGTGACCGCCAACCGGCAAAAGGGCAAGCGGACATGGATACTCATTGATGAGATCAGGCTCTTTTTTGCCAGTGAATACAGCAGCAGCTTTTTGGAAAGGTCCTGGCTCAACTTCCGTAAGTACGGCGGTCTGCCGACCGGCCTTATTCAGAACGCGGAGAAGTGCCTGACGAATGAGACGGCCCGTTTCCTGTTCGGCAACAGCGAGTTCCTTATTATTCTGAAGCAATCCCCTGCCGATCTAAAGCTCCTAAAGCCGTTGCTTGACATTTCCGACACGCAGGCGAGTGCGGTAAGGACGGCAGAGGCGGGCTGCGGGCTTATCAAGTCCGGCAATACGATGATCCCGTTCAAGAATCAATTCCCGCAGGATACGCAGCTCTATCGTCTTATGACGACAAAGCCGAATGACCGATAAACAACTTGTCGAAAGTTGTCTCAAATTGAGACAGCTTTTTCCGGAAAGGGGGAATGGGACTTGCCCGAAATAAGAGAGAAGCCGAAGATGGGGAAGCCAAAGGCAAAGCATACGACGCCGTTATCTCCGAAGCAGGCCGCGCGAGTTATGGCCGAGAAGTACCGCAGGCAGGCAGAGCTTCGCGCGCCGGATGAAAAGAACGCGACCGAGCAGGCGACAGAGGAGATCACCAGCGCGGCCGACTATATTGCCAATGAATTGATCGAGAGCGTTTCCCCTCCGCGCCGCCCGCGCAGTACCGCCTTTCGGCAGAGGGGAAACCCGCTCCGCGAGAAATTTGAGCAAAACGGCAGTGTGCGGGGGAACCGTCGCACTGCGGTACGGACGCATCCGAATGGCGAAGAAATGGCAGAGCAATACCGCGGGGAGAATCACAAAGTGGACGCTGGGACGCCGAGCGTGCGAGAGCGGCACGCGGACAAGGAAATGCCCGCAAAGCAATCTCCAAAGGTTCGGAGCTGCCAAGCGGGATCTGCCGTGAAACCGTCAACAGAGCCAAAGCAGAACCGGCCTGTGACGATACCGGCGCGGAAAGGCGGCAGGCCGCAGGTGATACGGCAGCCTTTCGAGAATAGGCGGATGGGAGCGGCAGGCCAGCAGGCCACAGAACGAGCGAAGAAAACGGCAAAGACCGTAGCGGTATTTTCCAAGCGAGCGGGCGCAGCAGTGGCAAGGGCATTGGCTGCGGTTGTTTCTGCACTGGCTGCGGCGGTCGGAGCTGTTCCGCTTGTCGCTACGCTCGTTATTGTGATCGCTGTTGCAGCAGTGGCCAGCTCGCCGTTCGGACTGTTCTTTGCCGCCGAGCGCAGTGCTCACGGCACGGTATCTGTCTCCGAGGCGGTGGCGCAGGTCAATGCAGACTTTAATGAAAAGCTGGAGGAGCTGCAAACCGGCTATGATGGCGTTGTGCTTCACGGACGGCAAGCGGACTGGCCGGAGATTCTGGCCGTGTTTGCTTGCCGCTTTGCAGGGGATGAGCAGAACGGTGTGGATGTTGCCACGCTGGACGCTGACCGAATGAGTAAGCTCAAGTCTGTCTTTTGGGATATGACAGAGATCACGACAGAGGTTGAAGAAATTTATCACGAAGGGACCAATGATGAGGATGGCTGGACGGAATACATCCTTCATATCACGGTCACGCCGCAGACTGCCAACGCCATGCGCACGGCCTACCGGTTCACGGCATATCAGAACGATGCCCTCGACGAGCTGCTATCGGACCGGACTGCGTTGGCCTCTCTTGCGAAGAGCCTGACGATCACGAATGCCGACGCTATTTCTCTGCTGCGCGCACTGCCAAAGGAATTGAGTGAAGAGCGTCGCGCTGTGGTGGAACGGGCGCTGTCCCTCGTCGGAAAAGTCAATTACTTTTGGGGCGGCAAAAGTCTTGTGTTCGGCTGGGATAACCGCTGGGGGCAGCTTGCCAAGGTCACAGCGGACGGCAGCTCTACCGCCGGTACCTACCGACCATACGGTTTAGACTGCTCTGGTTTTGTGGACTGGGCCTTTTACAATGCGACCAACGGCAGCTACATCATCGGCCATGGTGGGGGCGCGACTATGCAGCATAGCTACTGTACGCCGGTCCGTTGGGAGAATGCACAGATTGGGGACCTCGCCTTTTACCCCGACGATGAACACGTCGGCATCGTGGCAGGCTGGGACAAGAACGGCAGCATTCAGATCGTGCATTGCGCCAGCAGATACAACAACGTGGTTATTACCGGAAAGGAAGGCTTTGCTGCGGTCGGTCATCCCATATACTATACAAATGATTGAGGGCCTTCACATACGCTGTAAAAGCCCTCAACAATTCTATGATACAGCAATTATGCAGAGGTGTCAATCCAATCTTGCACGCCTGTACCTAATTTCATTGCAATAAACATATTTCTGAAAGAAAAGCTGTTTGTTTCTTGCATTGATTTCTTTGTTTTCTTATGCTATCTTATAGATACAGAAAGGGTGAGTCCAATGAACAGCTAACCCCATCAACTCAGGAAAGCGAGGTTAAATTGATGTTAGATACCAAGAACCAAGGATGAGCCTTGACTGCTTCGGTTGGTAGTCAAGGCTCATCTTTTTTTGCTGTTATAGGCCCCAAAAGGGGCTTTTTTATTTGGCGCGGCAAATCGGAATTTATTGTGCTTCCCCTTGAAAAACCTTGTAATATCAGGCATTTCCGCCTATCAAATCCTCAAACCGTATGTACTTTCCCTTGTTTTTTCCCTTACGGGCTGAAACAAGGGAAAGATTTTTACTCCCCGTTGACCACCTTATCCAGCAGTCGGGCGGAGTTGCGTTTCGCTTCCCTCGTAGAGTGGGCGTAGATGTTCATCGTGGTACTGACGTCCGAGTGCCCCAGCAGTTCCTGCACGTCCTTGGGAGCCGCCCCATTGGACAGGAGGTTGCTCGTGAAGGTGTGACGAAGCATATGGAAATGGAAGTCCGCCAAACCCTCTACCTTCTCCTTTGCCTTGCGGCACATGATGCTCACCGTACTCGGTGTCTCTATCGCTCCATCAGGCCGGAGACAGACGAAGGAAATCTCCTTGTACCCCTCCGGCGCTTCCTCCGTCCTCGGCAGGGTATAGACCTCATAATAGATGCGGTCTTTCTCCCTGACCTCGGCGTAGTAGTTGAGGCGGTAGAACTCACCATAGCGCAGACGGTTCTTACTTTGTTCCCTCTTGGCCGCTTTGAGGATCGCCGCCAGGGTGTCGCAGAAATCCACAGTGCGGACTTTCTTCCGCTTGGTGGCCCCGATCTCCGTCTTGTGCCTTGCCCCGTTGTAGCGGATGCTCCGCCGCACCGTCAGATACTGCTCGTCCAGGTTGATATCCTTCCAGGTGAGGGCACAGACCTCACCGATACGGAGCCCGGTATAATAAGCGATTTGGATGGGCAGCAAGGCCGGGTTGTCCTTCTCTTTCAGAAAGTCCTCCAACGCTCGGAACTGCTCACAGCTGATGGTGGGAACCGCAGCGGCGTCCCCCATATCCTCGGAGAAGATGTCCGCCTCCTGCTTCCGTCCCCGCAGCTTCACATACTGCATAGGGTTGAACGTGATAAGCCGTTTAGGGAACACGGCGAAGCGGAACGAGTTTTGCAGTACCGCTGAGAATTGGAGCATATAGCCCCGGCTCATGGGCGGGGAGGTCGTTCCATCGGGATTGGCGCCGCCGTAGCTCATGAAGTCGATGAAGGCTTGCAGATGGTCGGCGGTGACGGTTTTCAGCTTCCGCTTGCCCAGGGGGTGCCGCTTGATACGGCCCACCGTCCCCTGATAAGCCATCACTGTGCCATTGCTCAATGTACCGGGCTTCAGTTCTTCCTCCACCCACATATCCAGCATATCGCCCACGGTGATGTTTTCCGCTTTCGCCACAAACCGCTTTTCCTCGTAGTCCTCCATCGCCCTGCGGAGCAGGGCTTCCGTTTCGGACTTGCTCTCGGTGCCGGGGTACTCCTTTTGCACCCGGTTCCCGCTCTCGTCCTCGATATAGAAGCGATAGTACCACTTTTTGCCCTTTTTGCGTACAGAACCTTTTGCCATAGATAAATTTTACTCCTTTCTATCCGTGGCAATCGGGACTGTGACGTATGATGTGCGTTCAATCATGTCACGCCAGCCAGTCGTACTGACTGGCATTTTTCGTTGTCAAGGTGCCACGGATCAATTCTGCCCGTTCAGCCGCTCACGGGCCTCGCTGCTCATGTCAAGCAGGTCGCCTATCTTCATTTTGGTGCGTCCCTCGTCATAGATGTGCAGAAGCCCGTCCATGAACCGCTTCATGTCCTCCACCGGCGTTTCCATCTCCCGGCGGTAGACCTTTTCAATCACAGCCCCAGACTCGATGGCGTAGCGCATCAGGGACTTCTTCAAGCCCTCGTCCTCGGCGATGTGGTCTGCCTCGGCCATCGCCCTGGCAAAGTGGACGCAGAACACGGAATAGAGGTCTACGATCTGACCGAGGAAGGTGGTCAAAAGCTGTTGGTGAGGTTCACCCTGGACGGTGGTTGTCAGTTCGTCCAGATAGGCCGCTATGTGCTTCTCAATATCCATCTGGCACAGGGTTTTGGAGTTATACTCCTTTTTATCGGATAACCCTGTCAGCCATTCGGGGGTGGTGAGAAGCGCGTCCGCCAGTCCGTTGATAATCATGGTGCGCTTGGGGTCTACCCCGTCTGTCTCGTATCGCTGGATGGTGGACTTGTTTACCCCTACCCGCCTGCCCAGTTCCGGCATGGAGATGTTGATTTCGTTCCGGCGCTCCTTAATGCGCTGCCCGACCTGCTTTGGGGTAAAGGCTATGTCTTTATCCATTGGCTCGGCCTCCTTTCGAGTGTTAGTATAACATAGGTGAATTTGATTTGCAACCCTATTTTTCAAATTGTTTTATAGAACGGACTCAAAATAGGTTGACAGGCGATGGCAGACTGATTATAATAAATCAGCGAGGGTTGCAAAATAAGTACATTGAAAGGAGCGTGACACCAATGGCAACTGTCAAAATGGGCATGACGATTGAGGAAGCCGCTGAGTGCAGCGGCATCGGGAGGAACACCATGCGGAAGCTGGTGGAGTGGAGAAAGCTGCCCGTCCTCAAGGTCGGGCGCAAGACCATCATCCGCAGCGACACGCTGGAGCGGTTCATGACCGTCAACCAGGGACGGAATCTGCTGGTCAGGGACGATGTGCGGGGCGTGGAGTGATGAGGGCCAGTCAAAAAGGCGTGAGCGGAGCGAACGCCACCACAAAGGCCTCGCCGTTTGAGAGCGAAATACACCCATCGCACAAACCTTCGGTTTGTACTCTGTGTATTTCGCCCTGCCGGGGGCTGCCGCCGCTGGCGCGGCGGTGCGGTTTAGGGCAGTCCGCACAGCGGCGGACTGCCCTAAACCGCCCTTGCGCTCCGCTGTCGCTCCACGCACCGGCTGACACAGCCGGAGGAAGGACGGAGGCATGACGCGACACAGCTTCATCCAGATGTCGAAGCTGTCCAATGTCAAGGGGCGTATTTCCTATATCACCAGCCCCGCCAGACAGGAGAACCTGTACGCCACCTATCATACCGCCGATGCCGCCTTCTGGACTTCCCTCGCAAGGGAAAACCAGCAGGAGTTCAAGCGGAGCGGCACCGAGGGGACGTGCATCGAGGCGCGGGAGTTCATCATCGCCCTGCCGGAGAAGTTCACACGCTATGACCCGCAGCGGGTTCTGACAAAGTTCACAGAGGAATTTCAAAAGCGGTATAACGTGGAGTGTGTGTCCGGCCTACACCACAACAAGGCCAAGACCAACTACCACATCCACCTGATTTTCAGTGAGCGGCGGTTGTTGCCGGAACCCGTAGTCAAGGTCGCCACCCGGAATATGTTCTATGACGAGGTGGGGAAGCACGTCCGCACCAAGAAGGAGATCACCGGGGAGGATGGGCAGATACGCCCCGGCTGTACCGTCATCAAAAAGGGCGAGGTCTACGAGAGCCATATGTTCAGCGTTAAGGACGCCCGCTTCAAGCAGGAGGGCTTTGTGGCTGAGGTCAAGGAGTTCTATACCGGCCTTATCAACCGCTATATCTCAGACCCGGAGCAGCAGCTAAAGGTGTTTGACCCGCAGAGCGTATATTTGCCCACCAAAAAGATAGGCAGGAACAATCCCAAGGCGGAGGAAATCAAAGCGGACAACGCCGCCCGTCAGGAGTGGAACCGAACGGCGGATATGGCGCTTTTGACGGGCATATCCGAGGCGGAGATATTGGAGGTCAAGCAGGCTGAGATACACGAGAAGGTCAGGCAATCCATCCATCAGGCCGGGTGGCTCCCGCACCTGTTCCGGGCCATCGTGGGCAAGGCCAGGGCCTTCCTGCAAGGGCTGATCCGCCAGCGGGCAATGCCGCCGAAGCCCACGCTGGACATTGATATGGCAGAGTTCCGTGCCATGCGAGGTCTGATGATACGAGTGAGGGACGAGGCCACGAGCATCCGATACTTGCAGGAGGATGTGCTGCCAGACTTGAAGCAGCAGCTTGCCGCCGCCACGGGTATCTTTAAGACCAGAGAGCGCAAAGACATCGCTGGGCAGATACAGCAGACAGAGCAGGAAATCAGCCACAGGATGGATGCGCTTCCCTCCATCGTCCAGGCGGAGGGTTATCCCGATGTGCAGACATTTACAGCCACCTACCGCAAGGCCGAGGCCGTTGTCAGCCAGCATAACCGGGAGTTGGCCGAGTGGGAGCGGAAGGTGCAGGAGCGCCAGCGGCCCGCCGTAAAAGAGCGGCCCCCAGAGCCGAGAAGCGTCCGGGAACGCCTGCGGCGGTTGCAGGACGAGGGCAAACGGCAACAGCCACAGCCACACAGGAGGGCAGTTGACAGGGACAGCAGATGATAGAGAACGCCGCCGCTATGGTGCAATCCATAGCGGCGGCGTACATAAACAGGAGCCAGTTTGTAGGTTATATACTGTTTTATGTGCTATAATTTTCTTGAAAATTTTTGTGCAAATTCGGTCTGCTGATTTGTTATATATATGAGGCCTCAAGAGGAAGCGGAAGGGGGTGCGCCGATGGAGCAAGAAACCGTGCTGGAGCTTTTTGACCGTTATGCGGATATGGTGTATCGTATTGCTCTCAGTTATCTCCGCTCTCCGCAGGAAGCGGAGGACGTTGTGCAGACTGTTTTTCTTAAACTGTTGGAGGGCGGCATGATAGTTTATCCCGGCAAAGAGCGTGCGTTTCTAACTAAGGTTACGATTAACCATTGTAAAAACCTTCTCACCGCAGTAAAGAAGCACGAAGCCATTCCTTTGGACGAGGCTGTTCTGCTGATACAGCCGGAGGATCGGGACATATTTTATGCGGTCATGGAGTTGCCGGAAAAGTATAGGGCCGTCGTGAGCCTACACTACTTTGAGGGCTACTCGTTTCGGGAAATCTCAGAATTTTTACACATCGGCATCTCAGCCGTTTCCATGAGATTGCATCGGGCCAAAAACATCTTAAAAAAGCAACTTGGGAGGGATTGATATGGAGCGAAACTTCAAGCGCATTTCTGATGGGCTGAAATTGCCGCAGGAGAGCCGGGAGCGTATTCGTTCCCAGCTTGCCTCCTACCAAAAACAATCGGAGGACATTCCTATGAAAAAATCGACCTTAAAATCTCGTGTGCCGTTGATTGCCGTCGCTGTTGTTATGATGATGGCATTAACGCTGACCGCTGCCGCAGCGGTGGGTGTGCATCTGTTCAGAAATGACATCATCGTGTCCAGCAGGGATGACATTCCCATGCCTTCAAGTGAAAATGGTGCTCCTAGTGCTGTTGCTATCGACGGCCCCGGAGGAAACCCGCCCGCCACTTTGGAAGAAACGATAAAATCTAATCGGTTCAAATCGGACGATTGGGTTGCGGGCGAACGCATTAACGGCGGAGTAGTATCTGAATACCATCAGTGGGACTCCGTAGAGGTTCTGAGCAGTGATCCAGTTCTCCGCAGCCGCCGCATTGGTCGGGAGGATGGCGCGGAGAAAATGGAGTATACTGCCGAAAACCCCGCAAATCTTCTGGACACGCTGACAGGTCGCGTTACCTTTGATTTGGAATGGGTGAACGAGCATTATGATTATGTTCCAGATGCCAACTTTTCCTTTGTCGTGTCCGATGCAAAAGGTGATTACGTCAGCGAGAACTTTGACGCCCTTTACGCAAAGAAGAACGGCAGCGGATATGTCAATTTCACAATCGATAATATCGCACAAGCCGACTATTTTGTCCAAGCGTATGTCATTGATGGCAGCTACGAAACCGCCTATTATTACACGTCCGTTGATGGCCATGAATTCCTGATTGAAATGGACAACGGGCACGTTTGGGCGCAGTGCTGTACAAGCCATGCCAATGTCAGCTTGCATGGTGCGTATCTGACCACGGACGAAGTGGAAGATATTCTGGACAATCTCTCTCTGGCTATCAATGAGTAAAGCGTGTTACAGCAGAAGCAGGGGCCGCCCGATTGGGGCGGCCCCTGCTTCGCTAATCTGTTAAGCGTAAATCAGCTCACTGTTTACAATTTCCATTGCACTTGCTTGGATATTGTTCATCTTACCGACCCATGTCATTTGGTCGGCAGCTTTCAGCGCCTCGGTGATACCTTGGGATCGGGCCATCTGTTCAATAATGGTATCTAACCGTTCTTGTGCCTGCTGGTCAATATCGGCAAGGTAGCTGTTCAGTCTGCCGTTGAGCAACAAGGCATTGTATAAAGCTGGGTGGTATTCTTTGATATACCGCTTGTGCCGTTGCCCCCATATACCGACAGGCTGTTCTTCTTCAGTGGGTACAGTCAAACAGGGAAAATAGTAGTCGCCAATCAGTTCATACCAAAGGCCGTTGCCTTCGTCAAAAATGTACTTGTCCATATCGAAATCCTCCGCTATAATATATTCGCACATACGTCACAGTTCCCCGATTGCCACGCTGTTTTATAGTTTGTTACCAGTTTTTCCTTCCCTTGATTTTTCCCTTGTGCGAGGTCAAGTTAAGGACAACAATGCGTGAAATCAGATAAAGGGATACGGTGGGGACAATGCGAAAAATCCTTTATTTGCAAGGCTTTCGGAGGATTTTATTAAAAGACTGCAACCACTAATGAGCGGCTATGAAATCGTGTGGTTCAAATCGGAATTTCTATTTCTGCCGCCATACCATTACATGATCTTTTTCCCCAGTAGCCTCATCTAAACCACTATGCAGAATTTCAAATCCTTCTCTTTGATAAAAGGATATTGCCCGCGCATTTTTTTGGTATACGTTCAAAAGTAATTTGTTCCGTTTATCCTTCGCATAATTCAACAGGGCTTTACCTATACCCTGTGATTGCATTTCGCCAGAAACAAAAATACCCTCAATATATTCATCGTTTAGCCCTACAAAGCCCTGTATTTCTTGCTTATCCTCATAGACATAGGCAGTTGCCTGTAATAACAGTTCTTTCACTAATTCGAAATTGCTTTTCCAATATTGTGCAGGGATAAAAGAATGTGCTTTTAGATTGGTGGCTAACCATATATCTGCAACTTTATCTATATCCGTTTTTCGTAATTTTCTAATCATAACGGTGACGCCCCTGTAAATTCGGTTTTATCTCTTCCTTATCTTTGTCGCCGTCAGCTCGTAACTCAGATCCAGCAGCACCTTGAGCTTTTCGTCCGGCACACTGCCGTCCAGAGCGACCGTGATCCAATTCGCCTTGCTCATGTGATACGCGGGAAAGATACCGGCATCGCCCTGAAGCGATCCGACCAGAATGGGATCGCACTTGAGGTTGACGACATCTATCATATCCGCGCTCGGCAAGCCGAGCTTGCTTTTCGGCAGGTCCATTACCAAGGCAAACCACTTTTGGTTATTGCTGTGACGGAACACCTCAAAGCAGGGATGGTTGAGCCACGGGCGGTCCGGCTCTGCGCTGTAGTTGCTCAATACGAATTGTCTCAGCTCTTCCCGATCCATCGAATCACACTCCGCAAAACATATTCTCGCATCATCATTATAGCACAAGCTCTGACTTCCTGTATACCCACATTCTGCCTACTATCAAGGGCGGGGACGCTGATCGTCCCCGCCCTGTTTTTGTATTCTGCGCCGTCGAAAAATGACAAAAGTTGTCTCAATTTGAGACAGGTTTTTCATTCCCCCGCAGCTTCTAACGCGCTGCGGATCATCGCGGTTATCATGTTCATTTGCTTTGGTGTGGCCTTTTGACAAAGCTCCAAGAGAGTATCCATGTCCTGCGCTTCCGGATAGGTCAAGGAATCTGCGAGGAGATAAGCGGGAGAAACTTTCAGTGCCGCGCATATCGAAACGAATACCGGCAGGCTCGGCAGCTTCGCGCCAGATTCGATTTGGCGGAGATAGGTCGCGGTGATGCTGCACTCTTCCGACAAACGCTCACCTGTCCATCCTTTTTCCTTTCTCGCCGTGTTGATCCGCTTGCCAAGAAGTTTCTTATCCATCTTCTCATCTCCGCCCGTATGCTTACAGCATATTATTTGTTCTCTAATAGCTTACATTCTTCTTGACATGTCAAAAAGCCGCTAATAGAATACAAAGTGTAAGCCATTGGATAACAACGCAGCGTGTGGTAGATGGAAATGAATGAAAATCTGCGGTGTGCTATTTTCGGGCAAAATACAATGCGTTTCAAATGGAGCTTCGACGAGGACGAGGAGCAGTGCCGCCGCATGAAGTTGGGATTACTGCAACAAATTGTAATTGTGATTATGCCCACAATATGGCAAAGTGAAAATTGAACCGTCATGGGCGCAGACACAAATCGTCGAAAAATGCGTCCCACCGTGGGACGCATTTTGGAGCTTACTTTGATTTCAAGATCCGATCCGAGAATACAGAGGCATTGATAAGATCGGCAGGATCGACCTCCAACGCATCGGCAATATCAAAGAATACATCCAGAGAGAACCCGTGGGCCATGTTCGGCGCTTCGATCGTGCTGATAAGGGAGCGGCTGACGCCGGCTCTTTCCGCCAACTTCTCCTGAGATAAGCCACGCATTTTTCGAAGCGCCGCGATAGCGATCCCAAGCTGTACGAAACGGTCACGATTTTTGAAGGAAACTTCTTTGCTCATACGGTGTCCTGCCTTTCCGATGATAAGCAATTATACCGTTTCCTATTATTTCTTTCTGTACTCAATAGAAAGCTATTGATTTAATTAGTAAGCAATATTATATTAAAAGAAAGCACATGATGGAATTGGTAGAGGATACAAATAGAGAGAAGGAACCGTTATGAAGAACTATCGTTGTGCGATTTTCGGCCAGAACACGATCTGCTTCAAATGGGGCTTCGATGAAGATGACGAATATTGCATTGCCATGAAACAGGAGCTTTTGCAGAAAATCATGGAGCTGCGGCAGCAGGATGTAACACAGTTCTATACGGCCTGTGACCACGGCATCGGCCTTTATGCCGCTGAGCAGATCAATGTCCTGATGGAGAGGGATCGCGACATGAAGCTCTTCTGCACCGCGCCGCATGAGGAGCAATCCACCAAATGGGCACCGTATCTGCGGGAGCGGTATTTTAAGATGCTGGAGAACTGCACGCGCACGGAGTATGCCGTCCCATTTCCGCAGACCGGTGCACAGCTGTTGGCCTACAAGCGGATCATCGACCTTGCGGACATGATGCTGACGGTCTTTGACACGGAAGCTCTGCCGACAGGCCGCACCGAGGACCACGCGCTCTTCTATGCCATGAATCAGCATAAGCCCGTTTTCAACCTTGATCCCTATGCCCTGACGATGACCAGGATCGACGAGTTGGGCCTATAAATAAATCCCACCGTGGGACGTAAAACCGCATAGCCTATCTCCTGCAAGGTAAAATAAGCACAAATCATTTGCAGGAGGTAGATTATGAACGAGCGGAAAATCACAGTGGCCATGGTCGAGGCTTACGACCGCAAGCTGAAGGAGGACGAGCACGCCGTGGCAACGCGGGAGAAATATCTGCGCAGCGTCCGCGCCTTTGCCGTATGGCTGGACGGCGCGGCAGTCACAAAAGAAGCCGTGACCGAATGGAAGGCACATCTGGCCGAGCGGCGGCAGGCCCCATCCACCGTCAACACCGCGCTTGCCGCGCTGAACGGCTTGTTCCGCTTCCTCGGCTGGGAGGATTGCCGCGCGAGGTTCCTCAAGGTCCAGCGCCGCATTTTTCGCGCTCCCGAGCGCGAGCTGACGCGCGCGGAGTATGACCGTCTGCTCGCCGCCGCGGAGAGCACCGGCGATGCCCGTCTTGCGCTGCTGATGGAGAGCATCTGTGCGACCGGCATCCGCGTGGGCGAGGTCAAATACCTTACCGTCGAGGCCGCCAGTCAAGGCCGTGCCGAGGTTTCGTTGAAAGGGAAAATTCGGACGATCCTGCTGCCCGCGAAGCTCTGCCGCAAGTTGCTGAAATATGCCAGGAAGCAAAAAATCGCCCACGGAGAGATCTTTCTCACCACGGGCGGGAGGAGTATGGACCGGCGGCAGATATGGAGTGCAATGAAGCGCCTATGCCAAAAGGCGGGCGTCGCGCCGTCGAAGGTGTTTCCGCACAATTTGCGCCACCTGTTTGCTACAGCGTACTATCGTGTGTATCACGATATTGTGAAGCTCGCGGATATGCTCGGCCACAGCTCCATCGAGACGACGCGCATCTATCTCATTGAGAGCGGCGCGGAGCACCAGCGGCAGCTGGAGCGGCTGGGATTGGTCAGTTAGGACAGAATCCGTATTCCGTCTAAATTATATCTCGGTGTACATCGTATTTGTGTCGTTTTCTGCTGAAAATATAACATAATCGTCGCTCAAAATCAATAGGTAACGGCTCGAGCGCATAGAAAAGTCAGTCTCAAAACGATGTGTTTTTGAGACTCGAGCTTTTATACGCAAATTTTCCGCTTTCTCGGCTCTTCCAGCTGTTTTTGAGGTAGCTCCTATCTGCTTTTTCCGCTTTTGGCAGCAAAGCGAAGAACGGAATACGGATTCCGTCCTATACGGGATGTGAAAGAATGGGGAAGAGCCTGCGCGAGTTCTGTACCGAAAACGGCCGCGACACGCTGCTGCATGAGTGGGATGCCGCGAGGAACGGCGGCCTGACGCCATCCGACGTTTCCTTCGGAAGTCATCAAAAGGTATGGTGGCAGTGCTCCAAGGGTCACAGTTGGCAGGCGAAGGTCTACTCCCGTTCGGCGGGCAGTGGCTGTCCGTACTGTACCGGACGCAAAGAAGTGCCTGAAAACTCGCTGGCGGTGCAAGTCCCCTCGCTTGAAGCCGAGTGGGATGCGGAGAAAAACGCCCCGCTGAAGTTCGCCGACCTGACCATCGGCAGCCACAAAAAGGTATGGTGGCGGTGCCCTGCGGGACATTCCTACGATTCGGTCGTCAAGAGCCGTGTGCTGGGCACCGGCTGCCCTGTCTGCGCGGGGCGTGTTGTTCTGCCGGACGAAAACTCCCTCGCGGCAAGGTATCCCGCACTTGTTGCCGAATGGGATACCGAGAAGAACGCTCCTCTATTGCCGACGCTGGTCGCCCCGGGAACGGTGAGAAAAGCCTGGTGGCGCTGCCCCAAGGGGCACAGCTACCGTGCCACCATCTCATCCCGCGCGGGTGGTGGAACAGGCTGCCCATTCTGCGCAGGGCAAAAGGTCATACAGGGCGAAAACGACCTCGCTACCCAATACCCGCAGCTTGCCGCCCAATGGGACCGACAGAAAAACGGCGCTCTGACGCCGGAGCTGGTGACTGCCGGCTCCAACCGCCGCGTGTGGTGGCGCTGCGAAAAGGGACATTCCTATCCGGCTGTTATAGCTCACCGCGTGCGGAGTGGAAGCGATTGTCCGTATTGCTCCAACCACAAGGTTCTGCCCGGCTTCAACGACCTCGCGACGATGGAGCCGGTCGTTGCCTCGCAATGGCACCCGACGCGCAACGGCAGCCTTACACCGCAGCAGGTGACGCCCGGCAGCCGCCGCAAGGTCTGGTGGCTCTGCGATAAGGGTCATGCGTGGCGGGCGGTCGTCAACAGCCGCACGGGAAAACAGCGCTGCGGCTGTCCGATCTGCGCGGGCAGACCATTGAGCCAATGCACAGCGATTCTAAGTGAACCTCCGGCAGAGCCGGTGAAATAAGTGCCCAAACCGCGGGGAGCCGCGGAAAAAAATACAGTAGGAGGACCAAAATGAAACGCAAAATTCTATCCCTCATTCTTGTGTTCGCCATGACAGTTAGTCTGCTCACGGTCGGCACAGGAGCGGTCGAACCGACCTACGGCGACACCGCAGGCCACTGGGCCGAAAGCTCCATCGAACGCTGGAGCGCCTACGGAATCATCCAGGGCAGCAACGGTCAGTTTGACCCCAACGGTCAGCTCACCTGCGCACAGCTCGCGACCATCCTCGCGAAGCTCCTCAAGCTGCCCACCGCGAAGGACGCGGGCTTCACCGACAACACGGCGGATGCCTGGTACTATGACGCCATCAACCGCTGCGCGGCTGCCGGTATCCTCAACGGCAACGGCGACGGCACGGTGACGCCCGACGCGCCCATCTCCCGCGAGCGCGCTATCGTCATGCTCGGTCGTGCGCTCGGCATCGAGCCGATCCGCGAGCCCGACCTGACCAAGTACACCGACGCGGCAAAGGTCGCACCCTACGCGCAGGGCATGGTGGCCGCGATGATCGAGGCCGGTATCGTGGGCGGTGTGACGGCTGACGAGCTTGCCCCGCAGGACAACATCACCCGCGCAGCCACCGTCACCATCCTTGACCGCGCCATCGACACCTATGCTGACGAGGCGGGCGCGACCGTCAAGGCTGACGGCAAGGGCATCGTGCTCGTCGTCGCCGACGACGTGACCGTGACCGGCGACGTGGACAAGCTGCTCGTTCCTGCTGACAACGTGGACGTGACCGTCAGCGGCAGCAAGAACATCGACGACATCACCGTGACCGGCGACAACTCCAAGGTCATCCTGAACAACTCCACCGCGAACGACGTGACGCTCGACGGCAAGAACACCGAACTTGAGACCAAGAGCGGCTCCAAGGTCGAGAACGTCAGCGTGACCGAGGATGCCAAGGGCGCGACCATCAACGCGGGCAGCGGCACGACCGTCAGGAACGTCGAGAACAGCGCGGCGGGCACCACTGTCACCGGCTCCGGCACAGTGAAGAACGTCGCGTCCGACACCGACATCACCGTTGAGACCAAGAACACCAACGTGGAGAACAGCGGCGACGAGAAGATCACCGTCACCGACGCCAAGGGCAAGGACAGCACGGTCAGCGCGACCGGCTCCGGCTCCTCCATCGTCGTGAACAAGGAGACCACCAGCTCCGGCGGCAGCAGCTCCGGCGGCAGCTACACCCCGCCGCACACCCACAACTATGTCTACTCAACCAATTGGGATACTCTGGTTTCTACCAAAAAATGTTCCAACAACGACAGCACAGAGACCATCGAGGGCATTTATTACATTGCCAATGATGTCGAGCTTGGTATGTTCCGCGATTGGGTCAACGGAACCAACGGGAAAACCGCTACGGATTTCGCGGGCAAGACCATCGAACTGATGACGGATATTACCGTTAGCGATTGGACGCCTATCGGTCAGAAGGGTGGCACTAAATTTAATGGAAATTTTGATGGAAACGGGAAAACCGTTACCATCAATGGTATCGCCAACAATCTGGATACGGCCTTTGAGGGTTGTGTGGGCTTTTTTGGCGCCGTTGAGAATGCAACGGTGAAAAACTTGACCGTTGAGGGCAATGTGAGCGGCAAGAATGCTGCCGGTATTGTTGCAAGAGTATTCAGCGGTGCTACCATTGAAAACTGTGTCAACAAGGCTAATGTAACAGCGACCAGTAAAGCTGGCGGTATTGTTAGCTATGCACAAGGTGACAACAGTAACCAGTATGGGGCACTTAGCAGCGATTGCACGATAAAGAATTGCAAAAATTCTGGCGAAGTAAAAACAACTGGCGATGCTGCTACTGCTGCTGGTGGTATCTACGGATGGTCTGGTGATGAGTCAGGTAACCTGAAGATTATTGGCTGTGAAAATTCCGGAGCGGTAACGGCGACTGGCGAGAAGGCAGCAGGCGGTATTGTTGGACAGTGCAGAGTGATTACGGTGGAAAACTGCACAAATAACGGCAACATTTCTTCCTCTAAAAATGCTGGCGGAATAATTGGCGCAAATGATACCGCAGCGGCAACGATTATCGGCTGTCACAATACTGGAACTATGACAGGCGCTAAAAACAAGATTGGCGGTATTGCAGGTGCTGTCATTGGAACGATTAAAAACTGCACTACTACTGGGACTGATGTCCTCGTTGGAACGTTCGGAACAACGGGACTCGCTAACACTAATACAATCGAGCTGTCGGAGAGCGCCTCTATCAAGGTTTCTGCCTTTGAAGGAAATATTTCTTTGAAAAATGTCACGATTGATTCGCTTACCGACTATATCGGAACGGGCGTGCGGCAAATCACACTCGACAATTCTACAATTACAACATTAACAATGACGGGAAGCGCGGCCTTAACAAACCACAGAACAGTGCTGACGCGGAGCGAAAACGACTCTTCTACCATAGGCAGTATCGTGGTCAACGGGCAATGCAAGGATGCAACATCGTTTATCTACATTTATTTGAATGGTGTGTGCAACAGTGTGACAAATAACATGACGCGCAATGATGATCCACAAACCGGTGCGAATGTTTGCACATTCGATACCGGAACCGGTAGCGGCGAAAATGAAGGCGGTACTGATAAGAAAGTGATTGTCTATGAGGGCCCGTCAAACGCCGAGGGTGGCGCACAGTAGGGCGGCATGGAATCTGAAACCTAATTTCCCTTATTTACTGGAAAGCAGGGCGGCATTTTGCCGCCCTGCTTTTGTCGTATTCTGTTGAAACATGTCTCAAATTGAGACGACTTTTGAAGCGGTCGAAACCCATCGACAATCATCGTGTGAAATCAATCCGCATCGGTAGTTTATTGTAGGTGAAGGGGACAACACAAAATGGTTTTTGTCGTGTATGATTGTCTTGCGGAGAACAAGAAAGGCACACGTCGATCCATGAGCTCCGGGGACTTGATGTAAAAGCTCTGAAATGAGAACGTTCATTACAGAGCGCGTGCGCCCCCCTGTTGATGCCGCTGTTTTTCCCAAATTTCATTTCTGAAAGGAGCGGTATCAATGCCGTTGTTCTATTACGTTTCCGACAGTGAGAAAGACGCCTTGCAGAAGCCTTTGGACGCGGAACGGCTGCTGCGAATGCTCGGCGCTTCCGGTAAGCTGGCAGGCTTTCGGCAGACAGCGTACATGATCGAGCAGGCGCGTGAGCACCCCGAATGCGTTGAACTCATTACCAAGCGTCTCTATCGGGATACCGCGCGGGTATTTCATACGTCGAGCAACTGCGTGGAGCGCAATTTGCGGACAGTGATTCAAACGTGCTGGAGGTATCCGGACCACAGTTTTCTGAACCTTATCATGGGCATCCCTTTGGTGCAGCCACCGACCAATACGCAGTTTATTGATATGCTGGCAGCATATCTCCGTGACTGATGCAAAGGGGAAAAGGCGGCATCCTGCCGCCTTTCCCGATAGGACCTTTCGATATTGCCGCCGGTTGGCATGGGCGCACTATGAGCAATGCGCTCATGCGAGCTGGCGACAGCCGAGAACTGAATAGGTCAACCGGATACGTTTGATGTGCAGCCCGAAAGGGAAAAGCCGTGCGAAAGGGACAGGCCATGATCCCGCCGAGAAAGGAGGAAAAGGGGGAGCGGTCCTTTGACGCACAGCAGGCCGTGGCGGGCCTGTGGCGATGATCTGTACGTCAGGATAATGATACATTCGCCCAGCCACAGTCCGAGCGTGAAGCGGTCCTGACGGACCGTGAGCCGTCGCAGGCAATGGGGGCGATCTGCGAGAACCGCAGGGGGTGAGAGTCCCATGCAGGTGGTGCCAGCCGCCGTCCGGTCTGTTCCTGAAACCATGTCAGCAGTTTACAAACAATATTTCAAAACCGCGTCTGCATGAGGACGCGGTTTTTGTCGATTTCAGGCGGTTTACATGGAGGACTCGAAATGAAGAAGAGCACAAGTAAGAAAAGCGCGCGTGTTCCAAAGAAAACTGAGCCGTTTTATATAGACGGCTGCAAGGTTATGGTGCGGTATCAGAAAGAGAATAATCCGCAAGTGGTACAGTCCGTTCGGTCGATTTTGGTATCCGCGGCCACCAGTGTCAAAAATTGTGGAAATTTGCAATAAATCCTCGATTGTGAGATAATATAGGTGTAGATATGAACCTTGAAAATTGAGTTGGAAGTCATATATACACCTTCGCCAAGAAAGCGAGGAATATATGATTTTATCGAACACAGATTTAGAGAAAAAACGTGTCTATTGCCTATATCGTGTCTCAACCTTAGAGCAGGTGGAAAAAGACGACATTCCCATGCAGAGAAAGCGCTGTCGGGAATACTGTCAGCAAATGGGAACGTGGGAGATCGTCAAGGAGTTTTCGGAAAAGGGTATTTCAGGTTTCAAGGTATCTGCAAAGGACCGTGACGCCATTTTGGAAATTCAGAAAGATGCTCTGCAAGGAAAGTTTGATATTCTCCTTGTGTTCATGTTCGACCGTTTAGGCCGCCGCGACGACGAGACGCCGTTTGTTGTAGAGTGGTTTGTCAAGAATGGCATTGAGGTATGGAGCGCGACCGAGGGACAGCAGAGGTTTGATACCCATGTGGACAAGCTCCTGAACTACATCCGCTATTGGCAGGCATCCGGTGAGAGCATCAAGACCTCTATCCGTACCAAGACGAGGATCGGTCAGCTCACCGAAGAGGGCCACTACACCGGCGGGATGATCCCTTACGGCTATCGCCCCATCAATAGAGGACGAACGAACAAGCGCAATAAGGAAGTTTATGATTTGGAGATCGTTCCGGATGAGGCGGAGATCGTGCGGCTTATCTTTCAGAAGTGCGTGTTTGAGGGCTATGGAGCGCAGCGCCTTTGCAATTTCCTGTCCGAACAGGGAATCCGTAATCAGCGCGGTGGAAATATCCCGACAACGACCATCAACCGCATTCTTAAAAATGTACTCTATACGGGAATTATCAGCAACGGCGAAAGCAAGTCCGAGCCTATTGAGGAACTGCGTATCGTTGATGATGATATTTTCCGCAGAGCGCAAGAGGTGTTGGAAAAACGCAAGACACACCACAATGAAGTCCCGCTCAACACGCGCGGGCAGTCCTTGCTGGTGGGAAACATCTATTGCGGTCACTGCGGCGGTCGGCTCACACTGACAACGAGCGGCAGAAAGTATGTGCGAAAGGACGGCACCGTTCGCCGTGAGGTCCGCGCCCGCTATCAATGCCATTACAACAAACGGCACCCTGGGGCGTGTGATGGACAGTCCGGCTACGGTGTGACGAAGTTGGACGCCATCGTAGACCGAGTAATCCGTATGCAATTTGAGCACATCAAGAATGTCCCTGCACAAGCAATCGTTCGGGAACAGCAGGCGCGAGACGTTGAATTGGCCGTAGCAAAGCTGAAACTGGCGCAGGATAACCAGCGAAACAAAATGAGGGAGTATGAAGCTCTAAAGGCCGAGGGCATCAAGGTCGCACAAGGCATCAGCAAGTTTAATGTGGATTTTCTCAACAGCCTTGTAACGGAAACGCAGGCCGCACTGAAAGCGGCTGAGACAGCCGTTGAAGAAGCACAGCAGTCTCTTGAGCACTGCATCGCCAGTACACAGAGCATACAGGCCGAATACTCGCAAATCGTGAGCTGGGCCGAAATGTACGATAACTGTTCCTTTGAAGCAAAGAAAATGATCGTGGCGCAGTTTGTGAAAGGCGTGTATGTTCATAAGGACTATGAAATTGAGATAGAGTTTAATGTGTCCTTTGAGGACTTCAAGGTGTTTACTTTGGAGCAGGAAACGCAAAAAAAGCAGAAGTCCGAAGCATCACTGCTTCAGACTTCTGCTTGATGGTGGACCTGAAGGGATTCGAACCCACGACCTTACGGATGCGAACCGTACGCTCTCCCAACTGAGCTACAGGCCCAAATAGCAATGCCGGTCTCCCAGCGCGGATTATCATAACACACTTTTTTGAATTTGTGAAGCCCCTTTTTCATTTTTCTGTTGATATTTTTTCTGAAATATAGTAGAATACCATTTGTTCAACAACTCCTCCGCATACAGCTGCGGAACCGGTCTTGCGCAATGGGTACCTGCGAACCATGTCAGGCGGGGAACCGAGCAGCATTAAGCGGGACCATCCATGTGCCGCAAGGACGCCGGTTCCGCAGCTGTATACGGGGGAGTATTTCTATTGTAAGGGAGGGCTGCGGATGTATCAGGCGCTTTACCGCAAGTGGCGTCCCAAAACATTTGCCGACGTGGTCGGTCAGGAGCACATCACCGAGACCTTGCAGCGCCAGGTGGCGGAGGGGCGGCTGTCGCACGCCTATCTTTTCACCGGCACGCGCGGCACGGGCAAGACGACCTGCGCCAAAATACTTGCGCGCGCGGTCAACTGCGAGCATCCGGAAAACGGCAACCCCTGCAACCGCTGCCCGAGCTGCCTTGGCATCGAGAGCGGGCGGCTGCTCGACGTGGTCGAGCTGGACGCGGCGTCGAACAACGGCGTGGACAGCGTGCGCGCGCTGCGTGACGAGGCCATCTATTCGCCCGCGCAGGTAAAAAAACGCGTGTATATCGTCGACGAAGTCCACATGCTTTCGACGCCCGCGTTCAACGCACTGCTCAAGATCTTGGAGGAGCCGCCCGAGCATCTGATGTTCATTCTGGCGACAACGGAGCTGCACAAGGTGCCCGCGACGATTTTGTCGCGCTGCCAGCGCTTTTCATTCCGCCGCATCCAGCCGAAGGACATCGTGGGCAGGCTCAACTACATCGCGGGGCAGGAGAATATCGACTTAAAGGAGGACGGCGCGGCACTGCTGGCCCGACTGTCGGACGGCGCGCTGCGAGACGCGCTGAGCCTTCTTGACCAGTGCGCGGCCGCGGGCGGCGCGATCGACGCGAACGCCGTGCTCGACGCGCTGGGTTTGGCCGGAAACGTGCAGACCGCACAGCTCATGTCGCTGATCCTGACGCGCGACGCGCGCGGGGCACTCGAGCTTCTCGGCAAGCTCTACGACGGCGGTAAGGATGTGGGCGCGGTGCTCGGCGAGCTCTCGACCCTCTCGCGCGAGCTGCTCATCAGCGCGACGGCGGGGGAGGGCGGCGAGAGCTTACTCAGCGGCGCTTATGACGCCGCAACGCTCCGAAACCTGCGCGCGCAGGGGACGAGCGCACGCTTCATCCAGCTCTGTACGATTTTGCAGGAGACGGCGGCGCAGCTCCAGTTCAGCGTGAACCGCCGCACGGACGCAGAGCTCTGCATTCTGAAGCTCTGCGACGAAACACTCTCCGGCGACCTGGCGGCGCTCGGCGCGCGCATCGCGCGGCTCGAAGAGCAGATCGCCGCGGGCGTGCAGTTCGCAGCGAAGCATCCCGCATCTGCACCGGCGAGCGCACCTGCTCCCGCGACGGCGCAAAAGCTCGCTCCCGCACCGCAAAAGGCCGCGGAAGCGCCCACAGAGAGCGCAAAGCCCGCCGAGGAAGCGCCGCTTCCGTGGGACGAGCCGCCGCTGCCCGACGATTATGACGCGCCGCCGCCCTACGGCGAGCCGGTCGCGCCCGCACCGAAGGCCGCAGCGCCGAAGATAGCAGTAGCACCCGCGCCTGCGCAGGAAGCGCCGACGAGTGGAGGCAGCGGGGATGATGAGATTTTCTACCAGCTCATGGAGAGCTATAAAAACCGTCTGACGCCCGACAAGCGCGCGTTCATCGGCATGGCGCAGGGCGATGTGAAGGATGACCTTCTCACCGTCTACTGCTCGACCGAGGTGCAGAAGTCCATGCTCGACCAGAAGGTCGTGACAGACGTTTTGAGCGAGGTCACGTCCTGCGCAGTTGGACGGGAGATCCGCGTCCGCTTCCTCGTGGGCGAGCGCCCGGGAGCGAAAAAGCGAGACAAGATGCAGGATCTCCTGCGCATGGGCAGTAAATTCGACAATTTTACAGTAAAATAAAAGGAGACAACAACGATGGCAAAGGGTTACAGCGCACGCCGCGGCTTTTCCAACGGCAGCGGCCAGATGCTCAAGCAGCAGCAGATGCAGCAGCAGATCATGAAGATGCAGGAGGACATGCAGAAGGCGCAGCAGGAGGTCGAGGAGAAGACCTTCTCGGCGAGCGTCGGCGGCGGCGTCGTCAGCGCCGAGGTCAACGGCAAGAAGGAAGTCACGAACATCACCATCAAGCCCGAGGCAGTCGACCCCGAGGACGTGGAAATGCTCCAAGACCTCATCATCTCCGCCGTGAACGAAGCGCTCCGCCAGGCCGAAGAGGCGATGGACGGGAAGATGAACGCGTTGACGAGCGGACTCGGCCTCAGCGGGTTTGGGTTCTGATTTTTCCTTTTCAAGCAAAAACAAAGCCCGCGTCGCGGGCGGGAGGTTTCCGCACTGTGCGGAAACGGGCAATAAAGGGGGTATTCTCTTTCCGAAGAGAATACCCCCTTTAAATCCCCCAGAGAAAGGCGAGGGGAGTTCCCCTCGACCCCCGACATTGGCAGTTTGTAGCTTGAAGAGCTGCACGCGCTGCGCAATCAGGTGCGGTGTACATGGCTTCGCCATGAATCCCTGCGAATCGTGACCGTTTTGCAAC
>ERZ773138.1058-NODE-1058-length-28529-cov-5.654316_pt1 | contig 28529 bp, 14 predicted proteins | sample MGYA00511114_ERZ773138 | MGnify/ENA primary metagenome ERZ773138 (study PRJEB29015, sample SAMEA2737805) | human gut metagenome | biome: human gut; feature: human-associated habitat; material: faeces | place: China | collected 2012 ...
GTCTGCGACGGTATGGCTACATGGATTCGCACGTACGGATGCGCGATGTGATGCGTGAGTGTTTTTACTGTACGGCTGACCGGGGAGGCGTTTCGTTGCCTCCGGAGGTTCTTGCGGCCAAGCGGGAGATGTATCTACGCTACGTTACTCGGGGCGTGTAGTTGGCTGGGAGGGTGTAGAAGTCACGCACCGAAGGGGTTTCAAGATTTGAAGAGTCGATTTCACGTCGACTCTTTTTTTATATATCTTGATATAAAGTGTTGATAGGTTGTGCACAGAATTTGTGTACAAATAATATTTAGAATGCAAGAAAAAATTTACCTTTACTACAATTAATAATTGATCGATATAGTAACTGCCAATACGAAGAAATTGCGGCATATGAGGAGGACTTAAAGTCTTTGAGGTGCGAAGATGAAACGGCTGTCAGGTGAACTCTCAGAGTTGTTCAATAAGTTGCATGATCTGGAGGCAGAGATATGTCGGCAGTTGGAGAGTATAGGGTATAAAATATAAGACAATGGATTCTATATCACCAAAATACCAGATGTCCCTGGTTCGAAAAATATGTCATGCCATTTGGACTGAATATAGTTCATATGCTGATGTTTTATTCTATATACAAAAATGGCACGAACAGGTCGATAAATTATATACAATTTGGGAAAATTTTTCCATTAAATTCAAAGACAATACGAAAGATAGCGCTAATCCAAAAATCGATTTATTGGCCACGTTACATTCGATGGATGGTGACCTATTATTAAAGATAGCTATTGATTTAGGGATTGAAACGCCTGATTTTATCCCGTCTATCCCGATTTTTAGGAATGAAGTGAAATCACATTATAAAACAGCAAGTCAGACTTTTGAGAAGGCATTTAAATGCATTGAAAGTGATCCAGATACGGCTGTTGGTTTGGTGAATTCCGCTTTAGAGAGTATTATAAAAGAGATTCTTAAAGATGAAAGGATAAGTGTCAGTTACAGTGAAACAGATACATCGTATTCACTTTTTAAAGCTATTATGAAAGCATTTAATCTTTCCGCGGATGATCTACCAAAGGAAATAAAGACGCTCAATAAATCCCTATTGTCAGCAAGTCAGGCTATAGAGAGATTACGAAGTGATAAAACTTTATTTCATGGGAAAACCGATGCAGACTATATAATTGACGATCCGTTATATGTGTATTTTATTGTTAATAGTGTTTCATCGATAGGTTTGTTTTTAATGCCATTTTATCAAAAAAAATATCCGAAACTGAAGGATCAGACGCAAGAAAACACATTTAATCCAGATGATTTGCCATTTTAAGGACTATGAGTAATTGGACATCATACCGGCTGGGGGATATATGCACATTAATTGCTGGGTTTGCTTTTAAAAGCAAGGATTTTGGGAATTATCCTGATAAAGTAATAAAAATTGCTGATATCCAACCTCTTTTATAGTTGTATACGGAATCATATTGATAGTGAAACGGCACAACCTAATTTTAGCGCCAATTCTATTGGCGAATTTATTCTAACACTTCCGTCGCTTGACGAGCAGTGGCAGATTGCGGGGATTCTGGGGGTATTGGATGAAAAGATTGAATTGAATCGGCGGGTCAATGCGAATTTGGAGGCTCATGCCTTCTTTCGGTCGTAGTTTGTGGATTTTGAACCCTTCCGGGACGGTTCCTTTGTCGATTCCGAATTAGGCAAAATTCCGCAAGGCTGGAATGTGGGAAATTTATTGGCCATTGCAGAACTATTTGACTCCAAGCGAAAATCGTTATCTTTACGAGAATGTGAAAGAATGCAAAAAAACTACTCTTACTATGGTGCTACCTTGATCATAGATTTTATTGATAATTACATATTTGATGGAATATATCTGTTGATGGGAGAAGATAGAAGCGTCGCAAATGCTTACGGTTATCCTTATTTACAATATGTTTTCGGTAAATTTGGCCCAACAATCACGCCCATGTTATGCAAGGAAAAATGGCTATACAACAGAAATGCTCCATTGTCTATTACTGAAAAAATATCACATCCATAGTAACAGGAGTTGTACAGCCGAAAATAAGCCAAGCTAATATGACAAAATATTAGTTCCGTTTCCTTCTTCGGTACGTTGTCTTTCTTGAAAACATAGCCCGCTTGCGGTCTATCTTCTCTATCATCGTCTTCACGACCTCATTGCCCAATCGTTATTATTTCCATATCTTTCCGTATTGGTTACGCTGCAAAGGTGCGCAATTCCGCGCAGGCACAATCCATAGTATTTCCATAGTCGGGAATAGTTCTTTTATAATCCCCGTTTTTCCCGCATATAAGTACAAAAAATCGGTTCCATCCGGCACTGAAGCACGGTTGAAGCCGATTTTAATCTTTTTGATAAGGCTTAGAAAGCAATTATTTTAAATCATTCTTCCCATATTGATTCTAATTCATTTTCTAAAGCCATATTTCTATTTTTTCTACTTGATAAATCTGTTGTTGCTCTCATTCCTTTTACATAATCCTCCACATTTTTAGGAAATTGCTTTGTTGGCTCATTATTAGATGTTGTCAATCTTTGTTTTATCTGATCATTAAATTGAAGTAACTTTTCCTTCATCAGAACCCGTTTGTCTTTAGATAAAGGTAAACTCTCCCGATGATTTGCCAATACTAAGAATAGAGAATAGAAATCTGTTTTCTTTCCCCAACGAGTATCAGATATATTGGGTAAAATCTTCAATAACTCTCCAAGTACTATATCATATATTTCTCTTACGTTTTCCTCTTCTGTAAATTCCTCTTCGTAAACTTGATAATAAGCCTCTAATTTATCTTTCTTGTTTTGAAGACCATTAAGTAAAGCTATTGTAAGTTCACTTATAAACTCAACATCTAACATTCTTCTTACATCATTTGCTGTAAAAAGACCAATTTTAGAGAAAGCTTCCTTATCAGATATATTATTCATTAATTTTATAAATGGTCCAGAATATGTAGCTTGTCTTAATTCTTGTTTATTAAGGGCTACCACATTTTTATTCAATCTCTGAAAGATTGCACGTAACTCTGAATCATTTATATCAGGTAATATTCTAACAACAAAATTATATTGAAAAAAAGCCTTTTTTTGTTCTGTCGTAAGTGCATCAAAGTCTGCGCCATGAAAATCAGGACTTTCTTTTTCGTCAATAGAGAATTTACCCTCCATGAATTCAAGAATTGAACGTATCCTCTGTTGCCCATCTATAATAATGTATTTTGCATGACCATGCTCATCTGCAGTTTCCTGCATATAGATTTCAGGTATAGGATATCTATTCAAAATTGTATCAATCAAATAACTTTTTTGACGAGTAACCCAAACCGGATTTCTTTGAAAAGGAGGCTTCATTTCAAGTTCTTTCTGTTCATAAACTTGCTTAAACCAAGCAACATTCCTCAAAGTTGTATTCAAAAAATTTTCCATATAATTATTATTTAACTTCAATTGACTCGGATTTAACACCCAATAATTCAGGGAGTTTCCTTTGAAAATTGCTAAGATGATAGGCTCTCAAAGATTCTGTATCTCGATACAACCTAAAATTTATATCACGATTTTCAAAAATCTTATGCTGCTTCATCTTTTCAATAGCTTTTAACCATTGTTCTCCAAATGGTAATAATCCCAAAATTTTATCAGTTGCGATAGTACCCCAATATACGAGTCTTTCTCTATGGTCTTTTAAGGCTTTATTTACATCAGGAGTCATTACAGATAGTTTTACATTCCTAATTGTATGCCAAGCTACATCAAAATAATAATGTGAAATAACAGCAATATCAATATCAGAACTCTTATCAAATTCTTTAAACTTTTTATGAGGACTCAAGCTAAAACCAGTACATGAACTTCCAACAAATATTATAGAACAACTATCAACATTAAGCAACTTTGCAAGTTCTATCTTAATTTGAAGATATTCCTCATAATTGTTTTTAAAAATATAAGGGAGCCTTTCTACTATCCATTTTGATACAAGAAAATCATGATCATATTTATCAAAATCCTGTTTTAAGGCTTCTATTTCTCTATTAATATCCTTCATAAATATATTTATATCATCTTTAAACGTACATAATATAATATCTATTATTGCAATATTCGTGAATATTTCAATATTATCAAAATATATATGTGTATTTTATACCGTCTTCCCCGGCCCCCCCCCAATAACCGACAATAGCCTCAGTTGTTTCATCTTTTGTTGCAGTTGCCTGAATCTTCCCCCGGTCGTGAGTGCATCATCATGCAGGGCAATATTCTTTCTCTGATATACCGCCGTGTGAATTGCAGGTTTCTTTCCCTTTCCTTTTAGCTGCTCGCGGTCTTCTTCTATCCAGATGGTCTTGAAACCGTCCGTAATGCCCAGCCATTCCGACAAGTAATAGCACACTACCGGAAAACGTTTCCGCTGTCTTTCCCTTGTCGATGCGGGTATAGGGATCAGCACCGTGTCTTTCTTCGTTCCGTTGAATCCCGCATGGTTCAGACGCCGTGCTAGTATCCGTGCGACCAGCTCGCCGCAGAGTCCTTCTTCCTTAAAACGGAATATCAGGTTGCTTACCCGTTTATGGTGTGCATCCGTCTTTTCAATTTTCGTTGGGTAATAGTCACGCAGTTAGTGACACCTGCATCTGTCCATAAGAACTTCTCCTTTGAACATCGTTTCGTGCGGATAGAAGTCCATTTTCTTCTCCCTTGTAAACGTAAAATTCAGTATATCCCTCATCATGGCATTCCATTCCTTTGACCTGCCCAGCGAATACCATCCCGCATGTTCCCGGCTTCCATCTTGTAAATAATAAGTAAAATAGATGTATTTTATCGTGCTTATATAGAATTTTTTCTATATATTTATCACATATCAGTGTGCTAATTATGGAATATACAGACTTGTTAGAGAAGCAAATCATAGGAAGATTAAAGGTTGATAATCCTTGGTGGACGGAAGGACATATTGCTGATTATTTTGCAAGTATGTCTCCTCGATTGTATTTGAATATATTTTTCCCCTTAGTGCAAGATAACGATATTCGTCGAGCCACTATACTTATGGGTCCCCGGCGTGTAGGTAAAACCGTGTTGATGTACCATGCTATACAACGACTGATTAATGAGGGTGTTTCTCCGCAGAATATTATATATATATCTGTCGAGACTCCAATTTATAATAAGATCTATTTAGAACAACTTTTTACGTTGGCTTGTACTGCATTAGGGAAAACGCCCAATAAAGAACAAATGTATGTGTTCTATGATGAGATACAGTACCTCAAGAACTGGGAGGTAGAATTAAAGTCTCTTGTTGATACTTATTATAAGGTTAAATTTATAGCTTCAGGATCAGCGGCTGCAGAATTAAAAAAAAGAAGTGATGAAAGTGGAGCCGGTAGATTTACGGATTTTAGCTTGCCTCCATTAACATTTTATGAGTATATCCATCTTAAGAGATATGCTAATCTTATGTTCCCTGTTAACTATACGTGGGAAAATTTCACAACGAAAATATATAGCACTATTGATATTACCAAACTGAACGAATTATTTTTGGAATATATCAATTACGGTGGATATCCTGAAGTGGTGTTTTCTGATAGAATCAAAGAGAATCCAGGACAATTCATTCGTCACGATATAATTGATAAGGTGTTACTTCGTGATTTGCCGAGTTTGTATGGTATCAGCGATGTGCAGGAACTCAATTCATTATTTACGATGATTGCATATCATTCTGGAGCACAGTTCTCATATGAAAAACTATCAAAAGAATCGGGAGTTCAAAAAGAGACCTTAAAAAGATATATTAATTATCTAAAGGCGGCGTTCCTTATACAAGTTGTAAAGCGTACAGATGATACCGCAAAAAGTTATCAACGAGAGACCCAATTTAAGATATATCTTACCAATCCATCACTCCGATGTGCATTATTTGAGCCAATAAATGAACTCGACAGTGAAATTGGAGACATGGTTGAAACAGCGGTGTATGCTCAGTGGTTCCCGAGGCAAGGCGTAGAACTCAGATATGCAAATTGGCGGCAAGGTAAACAACAAGGGGAAGTAGATATTGTAGGTTTGAATATTGCGCGTCAAAAACCATATTGGGCTGTAGAAATAAAGTGGTCTGATCATTATTACTCTAACCCAGGCGATCTAAAATCTCTTGCTTACTTTATGGATCGCAATACCATGAATGATGCGTTGGTAACAAGTATTAAAGAGAGCGGATTAAAAGAGTTAAATGGGAAGAGACTTCACTTTATACCAGTTGCGTGCTATGCTTATATTGTAGGTGAGAATACAATAAATCAAACTAAAAGTCTCTATGGCCTTTGATTGTGATTGAAGATATATTGCCAAATAGACATATTTAAATGTGCTTATTTGAATTTTGTTAGTTTAATTATTGATTCACAGTTTATTATGATGGTAAAATAAGCACCTCTTTAGGTTCACAAGTGCCTAACCTCCAGCAATACAAATAATTGCAGTTTGCCTTTCTTTATGGTCGGTAAGAACCTGGTTTGCAAGCTATTCTGTAAACATGTGAGTTGTAATCGGAAAATAAATTTCCTTGTAACTTGTTGAATTTTAAATTGGTTTAAAAAAAAGTCCGGATCTTTGCTCCGGACACTAATGAATTTCGATATTTAATAATGTTTATAAAAACGCTGGTTGGAATTTGAAGCTCCACGTCTTATGTAAGAGTTGTGTTTACTTGCGGAAATTAGGTTATTACAATGCCTTTACAGTCTGTCTCAACTTAATATCTTTACTTGATGAACCGATCATAAATTCAAATTCACCAGGTTCTACAGTCCATTGCATATTACGGTCGAGTAACTGTAAATCCTCAGGAGTAAGTTCAAACGTCACTCGTTTAGTTTCTCCCGGATCTAATGATATACGCTCGAAACCACGCAACACGGAATTGTATGCAACGACACTGCTATATTTGTCGCATACATAAAGCTGAACGACTTCATCCCCCTGACGTTTTCCGGTATTTGTGAGATTGAAAGTTATGGTATAATTTCCCTGTGTCTTCTGTTCAAGAGGGGTGACCTTTAGATCAGAATATTCAAAACTTGTGTAACTAAGTCCATGACCAAATGGATATAGCTCACCCATTACACGCGTAGAACCAGACCCATTAGGACCTGATTGTGGTTGAGTTCCATGCGAACCTGGCTTGAACGGAAAGTTCAATTCAATCTGACCGACTGATTTGGGGAAAGTGACAGTCAGTTTCCCCCCCGGATTATAATCTCCAAACAGTGTTTCGGCTATGATTGTTCCTCCCTGACAGCTTGGGAACCATGTTTCAAGAATTGCAGGGATATGTTTATCTGCCCAGTTAATGGTCAGCGGCTGTCCGTTAATCAATACCACCACAACAGGCTTTCCTGTTGCATGCAATGCTTCGAGTAATTCCTGCTGACGCCCCGGCAAATCCAGCGAGGTACGTGAACGGCTTTCACCTGTCCTATATTCATCCTCTCCTAATACAGCTATAATGACATCACAATCCAACGCTTTATCAACCGCATTACGGATGTCTGACTTTTCTGTATCTGAAAGAGGCTCAGGCAGAATTTCAGTAGAGGGCCATCCTTGATTTATGACATCACAACCTTTGGCATAATCTACCTCTGCAATGCCTTTGAGATAGTTACGCAAGCCTTTCAGCACTGTAACTTTCTCTAATCTGTTAGGGCCGTAACGGCTTTCCATAAAATTATTTTCATCAGCAAGCGGCCCTGTTACAAGCATTTTCTTTATCTTCTTTTTGTCAAGGGGTAAAAGATTTCCCTCATTTTTAAGCAGTACAAGTGATTCCCGCTGTATCTGCTTTACGAAATCCATATTGCGGTTTACGCCTCCGACTTTATCGGCTTCCTTAACGTTTTCAATATAAGGATGATCAAAAAGTCCCAGACGGAATTTGACACTCAACACTTCGGCCACACGCTTGTCTATTGTAGCCATAGAAATTTTCTTTTCGTCCAGCAGGCGACGGATAGGCTCAATAAAATCAGAAGGCGGAGTGAAATGAGTTCTGACGTTCAATCCGGCTTCCAAAACCTGACGCACAGCTTCATCGTATGTTTCTGCCACACGGTGTTTAGTATGAACATACTCTACAGCCTCACTGTCGCTCACTACATACCCGTCGAAACCATATTCCTCTCTCAAAAGTTCAGTCAGGAAGTAATAGCTTGCCGATATAGGCACACCATCCCAGTCATTATAACTACTCATTACTCCCATTGGATGCGCTTGCTTGATTACTTTCTTGAAAGGATATAAATGAATCTGATGCATCTCTCTTGGAGTAACATGCGGGTCTGTTCTGCAATTACCATCTCTTCCACCTTTAGGAATGCTATATACAGCAAAGTGTTTCAGTGTAGAGCCAACTCCCTGCGACTGTATTCCATCAACCATCTCTATACCCAACGTTGCAACCAGGTAAGGATCTTCGCCATAACATTCTAACGTTCGACCCCATCTTTGGTCCCGAACCACATCCAAAATAGGAGCATACACATTGGTGTATCCCAAAGCCTTAGCCTCCTGGCCCACGATCACTCCGGCTCTATATACCAGATCCTTATTCCATGTACTTCCTATTGCTATAGGGGCAGGCAAGGGGGTCGCTTTGGTATGATTAAGACCGTGAATGCCTTCATTGCTGAAATCTACCGGAATACCCAGTCTGGTCTCTTCTACAAACCATTTTTGGATTTTATTAATGGCCTCAGCATGATTACTGAAGGGATATAGCATCGGCTCTACCAACTTTGACTTTTCCCCAACGCCATTAAGCATCTCGTCAATATTGGCTATACCATCTTTCCAAATTTCATTCTTCCAGTTTTCTGTAGGCAGGGAATCCTTCAATACTCGTCCATACCCATAGAGCGTTGCCAACTGACAAGTCTTTTCATTGATATTCATCTGTTGCAACAGGTTTTCAACCCTCTTTTCAACAGGCTGAGAAGGATCTTCATAAATATCCTTGACACCGTTCTTATTGAAATCTATCCAACCTTTGTGATAAATATCCTGTGCTTGAGTTGTTAAAGAAAACGTCAGCAGCAAGCCTCCTAATAGCAGATTTACGAGTTGTTTCATTGATGTTTATATAATTATTGCTGACTTCCAGTTACTCACTTTCCCATGAATTGGTGTGATTTTACAAAGAAAACAAAAACTTTGAGATCAACAACTACATGCTATTTTCGCTCCTTGATTTTCTTGTTCCTGACCAGCCCTCTATCTGTATCTACACGATGAGAAGGTGTGACACTTTGAGCGTCGATGATACTCAGGCTGGGCCTCTCTTCTCGATCGGACCTGATGTGCGCCTGGAAACATAGTTTATCCAGGGGGCCTCAATGACGCCCTCGGTCTTTCACTTGCTGAAGTAGTAGTACATGCTCACCCCATTTTAGGACACAATGATCAAACAATATTTATTGTTTGATCATTTGCGGGGTAGGAGCTTGCATCTGTTCTTGTTCCATCTGCTCGCGTTGGGCACGGATGCTCTGCAGGAGCTGATCTGCAAATGGGAAGCTGCCATTTTCCAACAGCTGCTCGACGCTGATCTGTCCTGCCTTCCAGATCTCTAACAGGAAGTCGTTGCCTAACATGCGGTAGATGGGCGAAGAGGTGCTTTCGCTGATCGACATGTCAAACTCCGTGTCCTGAACCTTCTCCGGATCATACTCGACGGCTTCTGCCAACTTGCGGCCTGCAATGTTGATGTAACGCTTTTGGGTGTAGAACTGTTGAATGTTTTTCACCTTTTTGTAGGCCCCTTCAATGATGAAGCTGTCGAAGGATTCCAACAGGTCCAGCAGCGAGGTGGTGGCATTCTGGGTCTGTTGATTGTACAGGGCTGCCGACATGCCGCTAAAGCCCTGCTTCCCTTGCAGGGGGCCGTGAACTCCGGAGACCTCCTCCATGAGTTGAATCTGCAGCTGCAACAGATCTTTCATCCCGACATTTGTCGAGTTGTTGGCGATCTGCTGGGGCGCCGGTACGCCTGGCTTGGGCTTATAGACGATCACGCCATTGAACTTGGCCCACTCCTCGGCGATATCTTCCATGCGCATGTCGTCCGGGATGAGATCCTCCGGAAACATCAGCACCCCTTTTGCGCTGGCCCGAATCACCCAGTCGGTCAGGGTGATCAGCCGGTTGACGTAGCGTTGCTGATCGATCACGTCGCCGACGAAGCTGTGGATCTCGCCGTCGATAAAGGGGTACAGCTTGATGACGTAGGGGTGGCTCCCGTGTGCGTAGGGGGTCTCTCCTTCACGCAGGATATGCCCGAAGGGGGTCAGGTAGCGGTAGTACCAGTAGTTGTCGATAAACCATTCGTATTCGATCAGCGGGATGTCGTCGTCGGCGATGCCTGCCGCCCGGCCATCCTGCAGGCGTGAGGCGTTCTCCGCCTTGATGTTATCGAGGTTGCTCACCTCGTCTTTGTAGTAGTCGCCATTGAGGTAGTCATGGCAGCGCAGGCGTGCTTTCTGCTCGCGGGTCCACACTTCGATCACCCGGCAGAGGGTGGTGTCGTAGGGGTGGAGAAAGTCGATGTTCGCGAGCCGGTAATGGCCGAACTGGTTGGCGTAATTCTCCAGATAGTCCATATTGGCGGCATTGGTGTAGATGTGCCGCAGCTGGTCGTAGTCGTCCTGGGACTTGGCGAAGGTGCTGCACAGCTCCCCGAAGGTGATGTCGTGGATCTCGCCGATCAGCGAGCAGTCCCAGTGGCGCACATCGTGCATGGCGCCATCAAAAAAGATGTGGTTGGGGCTGATGATGTCGGTCCAGCAGTCCATCTTGTTATCTCGCCACCCGAAGCTCTCCTTATGAAAGGCGGCTCCGCTGATTAGGAACTCTTCGAAGGTGCGGCTATTGATCTCCGACATGCGGTTCAGCTGCCAGTTGTACTGCAGTGTGATGCTCATCATCTCGCTGAGTTGCTGCTCGGAGCGGTCCCGGGCCGAGCAGGTCGGCTCCTTGGATTGCCCTCGGTAGGCCCCCATGACGGAGCGAACCAACCGTCGGATCAGATTGTTTTTGAGGGGGATGTTGCCCTGCGAGATGATGTACTCCTCCTCGGTCATCTTCTTGCCGTCATATTTGATCACATCCCCCCACTGATCACCATAGGTGTAGCGCTTGCACCGCTCACGATCCTTGCGAAACTTCTCTAAGTTGTCCCAGCAGCGTTGGGCCCGCAGGATGATGTCGAAGTTGAGCCGCACTCCGCGTTTCTGCTCTCGCTTCACCGAGTCGATTTGGGTATGGGTGGTCAGTTTTGATTTGGGGATGATCCGTCTTTGTTGTGCCATTGCGTAACCTTTTTTACAAAAGTGTGATGCAGAATCGGTTGGTTCTGTTTATATGTTAATTTGCTTGCTCCAACTCCTCGTAGAGCGGATAGGAGGTGCCCTGGGCACCCTGCGCAGAGCGATCTATGGCCCGGAACAGCTCCTGCAGGTTGTTGATCCGTTCGGCATACTGCATTAGGGACTCGTGTTCGCCTCTTTGCAGCAGGATCTTTTTGATCTGCGATCGTGGGGCATTGATCAGCTGCAGGAGCCCCGCCGTGGAGTGCCCATCGATGAAGGCCTGGACGCCGTTGTACAGGTTCATGAAGGTCTCGCTATTCTGGGAGAGGGAGAACTCCGTGAGCAGGTCCAAGGTGACTCCTGCCGTCTCCCAGCTGAATATGCCCTGGCTCTGGGCCGCCTCCCCGTAGTTACGCCAGAAGCGGCTGATATCCTCGAACAGCATCGGCCCACCGAAGGGGTACCCCTCGGCGATGGAGGTCAGGTTGCCCCCACCAAAGAGCCCCTGCAGAGGCCCAATCCATACCGCCGGATTTTTGGCCGACTCCACCCACAGGTTTTTGTCGTCGTCATCCCCGCCGAAGATGTAGGGCAGGGCGTTCGACATGGCCACCCACAGCAGCTGCAAGCCCCAGCCGTAGGTCAGGATTCTGACCACGGAGGTGCGCTTGGCCAGTGACACATCCTTGAGGGCTGCCCGTCGGGCTTGTGCACTCTCCATGCCCTGTGTGCGGTAGCGCTGGTAGAGCGCCTCGGTCTCGAGCTCCGTGCTGCGGGTCAGCTCCCGGAGGGCATCCCCGAGCTGCCGTCCGTAGAGGAACTGTGCATTCTGGAATGTGGAGAAGATCACGCTGAAGAAGTTCCGGCTGCGCTGCATGGGCGAGAGGTTCACCCCTAAGGCGGATTGCTGGGAGAGGTTGTACGAGAGCTCAGCATCTCTGCGGGCTGCCCGCTGCGCTTCGCTCTCGGAGAGCCCACGCCGTTTGTGGCGGCTGAGCTGATACTCATAGACCGCCTTGGCCCCCATGGCGCAGACCACTGCATCCATGTGCGCGTTGGCCCACATCCCGTAGGAGAGGGGACTGCGGGGATCCTTTGAGAGCTTCCGCACGACGCTGAAGCTCTCCCGCTCCAAGGCGTCATTCCCGGCGGTGCCTCCCTGCACACGTCGCCGGAAGTCGGGCAGGTTCGCTTTGGCCCAGCTGTAATCCCCCCTGCCCAGCAGCGTCGCCGGAAGGGTGGCTACATGCTTGCTCAGCGTGGCCCAGAACTGCGAATCGGCACTGTACGCCACAAAGGCCGGGGAGGAGGCTATCTGCTTGATGGCTGTCCACCCCCGGAAGTTGATCTTCGAGGAGGCCGCCGCTTGGCTCAGCTTGACAATGACGCTCTCGTGGTCTAACACCTGGATGCGGTATTGCTCGGCCGCCACCCGTGCCGCATCCATAAACTTGCGCGCCTCGCCGGGGTTCTTGTATTCCAAGCTTTTCTTGAAGAGGGTGTTGCTGGTGAGCCTGTTCATGTTCTGCACCACCTCGGAGTAGGCGTTCCAGTGCTCCATCTGCTGGATGTGGCGGTCGAGCACCTCGAAGAAGTCCATGTTCCAGTCGATGGCTGTGGTGTTGGGCTTGCGGGAGATGATGCTTCCGGTGGTTGTGGTGGGCAGGGTCTGCTCGTGCTCGGTGCCGTCGTTCTCCCGGTAGGTCTCCCTCTTGTTGATGCTGATCGGGAAGTAGTGGGCCACCTCGCGCATCTGGGTGCCGAACAGCCGCAGGTGGGTGGCGTTGTAGCTCTCCCGGAGGGAGGGCAGCAGCTGCTCCTGTACCCAGTCGGCTAAGGCAACCATCTCGGGCGCCTCCTGTTGCAGGGTTTGGCTGATCTGCTCCATCACCTCCTCGGAGATGCCCATGGCGCGCAGCTTGACCTGCCCGTCCGTCTGCTTCTCCAAGGCCCGCAGGTAGAGCGCCTGCGTGGTGGAGATCACCTGCGGTTGGCTGCCGTCGTTGAGCTGCAGAGAGAAGGTGAGGGGGCTGCGGCGTGCCTGGGCTTGGGCTCGGAGCCATCGTTGACCCATATTCTTGCCGGAGATGCCCATGTAGCGCTGTGCCGCCTCTCCTAAGGCGTCGGTGATCTCGCGGGTCCGCTCAAAGTAACGGTTCGAGGCCTCCATGTAGCCGCCCTCCCCGCGGATGAATTGGTTGTACAGATGCCCTTCACCATTCGGGGCACTCTGGGTGTGCTTACGAATCAGGTAGTCTAAGGAGAGCAGCGGCGCCGTGAAGAAGTCCCGCATGGCAAGCACGCTCTTGTGGAGCGGGCCTTGGGGCTTCCAGCCGCCATACTGACGGGCGGAGGCCATCGCCTTCGGCCCCGCATCGGCAAAGGCACCTTGCAGAATCTCCCGCTGGCGGTCCTGCTGCTTGTGCACCCAATCCAAGTAGGCGGAGCGGCCGTTGAGGATCACCTCCTGCAGGATGTCGTTGAACCCCTGGAGCTGCTCCAAGTAGTTCTGCTTGAGCTCCTGCAGCTGCCAACGGGTGGCCTCCAGCAGGTGCCCCTTCTGCACCATGGTCTGTTGCTTCTGCTCAATGGTGCGCTTGCGCCGGGCCTCCCCACCGGTGGCCTTGGCTCGCTGCAGGTGCCACACCTCTTTGCTCAGCGTGTCGATCTGCTGCTCCAATTGCTCCATCTGGGCCGATGCCGCCATGTAGTCATTGCCCACCTCGGTTGCCTGCTGGTAGAGCCGGATCAGGTAGATTGCATCCATGTGCATCTGCTCAGTGGGGGTGAGCCCTTCGGTGGCCTGTTTGGTGCGTAGCGCCTCCTCCGACTCGTTGATGTTCTCCTCTTTGTGCGCCCGGAAATACTCGATCATCACCCGCGTGTTGTCATCGACCCCCTTGGCCTCGGGGACTCCCTGGGGCGTCTCCCCCTGAATCTTTGTGCTGTAGAGCTTCTCGGTGCGTGCAGTCTCGGCCCGCAGGCGTGCTGTGGTCACCGTGTCCAAGATGCGGTGTACCGCCTGCTCGGCCTTTTGTGGGTCTGTGGCACGCACCAAGGCGGAGAGTAGGGTGTTGATCTCGCGTTTGCCAAGGGTGGTCGCCGCCTGCGCATCCAAAATGTCGTTCACATATTCACGAATCTGACGCTGTGAGCGGTTGTAACGGGCAATGATATCTTTGAGCTGCCGGGTGGAGCTGCTCTCGTTCTGTGCCCCTCGTTTGCGGTATTGCATCACCTCGCTATCCAACCCCTTGCGTAGGGTGCGCAGGTGCTTCAGCTCTTCCCGCAGCTTCTCCTGCGAAGAGGAGGCTTGAGAGGTCGGCAGGTCACCTGGAGCCTCTTTTTCGCGGAATCTTATATTTTCTTCGGATGGAAGTGTCGGATTTTCAAAGTTTTTGATTATATTTGTGACAGTAGGAAGTCTTGAATTATTTGTAGCGTCCGCAATCGGAGCGGAGGAGCTTAAATAATTCAAGGCTTTCTCTTTATTAATGTATAATAATTTACCTTGTTCAATCCATTTCAAAATACCAATCTTCTTTTTATCAAAGACAGATGAAACCAGATTAAGGTCTTGTATTTCTCCTTTTGAAATATCAATAGTAACCAAAGCGTTACTATTATTAATTGGCATCTCGGTTAGAATTGCAAATCCATTTTCATAACTTCCTTGAAAAATAGCTATTGGAGAATTAATGTATTCAGGTAAATCTTTGACATCACTGATTTGATAACCGTGGTGTTTTGCCTTTTTGATTAATTTATTGCCATATAATGCGATACGGCGCTCAGGTATTCCACAAGCTAATAATATCGAGCTTGGGGTTCCTATATTTAGAATTATATTATCGGCATTCTTTTCTGTCAGTGTCTCAAGTTGCTCATTGAACCTTCTATTTACCGCATCCAATTCCGTTGAACCGCTATTTTCGGTTTGGTCCTGCGCTCGGTTGTTGATCCCTAATCGGTATCGTAGTTCGGCATCTTTAGCAGCGGTTTCAGCTCTTTCAAAAATGTTCTGTTTGTTCTGCAGGTTGTGTTTAGAGCGCCACAGCAGGTATCTGATATCGTTGTCTGACAATTTGATATCCATCCCCAATACCTCACGCAACCAACTGCGCACCTGGGCCAAGATCCGTTTTAATACGTTCGGTTCAACATTTTCCTCAGCCAAAGAGGCCAGGTATTCATCTGCAGCAATCAACGGATGTCCGTATTGTTTCTGCTTTTTGGCTTTGGTGGCAGGATCCAAAGAGGACCAAACTCGCCTCAACAGGTCGTTATATTTTTCCTCTCCGACAAGTTCTCGTAATCCTTTGTGTCCCACAACTTCGTGTAAGATGGTCGCTTGTACCTCGGCTTCATCCCGGCAGTTGGGGAGTACAATAACCACCTCGCCAGTCTCCATGTCATACCAACCGTACGCACGACGTTTGCGGAGAGCCTCTTTTTCGTCGTCGTGTATATCGTTTACATTTCTGACGATTCGGATAGGCGTATGTAAAGTTTCGGACAGCTCTTCGGCGGTTGCAACTTTTTTCCCATCCGTAAGTGTTGGATTTTCAAAACTGTTTACTATATTTGTTGCATGGTTGAATAGTTTTCTAACCTCAGCGGAATTGTACCGCTGTTTAGAAAGCCATTCAACCATTTTTTGTTTATCTACATATTCAAGCAACCCTTCGTCAATCCAGTTGACCATATGAGTGTTGGTCCGACGATAATGTATACTCCGAATATCATTGATTTCAAGACGGCCTTTTTGTCTGTGAGTTTGTATTGCAGCGACATAATTTTTTCCCTGATGCTCGATTTCAGTCATTACCACATAACTTCCTATATGTGTTGCACTACGAAATACAGCGAGTGGTTGCTGAATAGCTTCAGGTAGATTTTCAATTTCGGATAGTTCAAACGGGTGATTTGCCTGCATGGATTTGTCAGACAAACGACTTGCAGCCAATTCTATGGGCAGATTTGGGATGCCGGCAGCTTGCAGGGCTTCGCTGGGGTGGCCTAACTGGTAAATATGGCCTTGGGGCAGTGTCCCTTCTATCTGCTGTTGCAGCTCTGCATTGAACTGGTCGTTTACTTCATCTATGTTGCGATAACGTGTGTCTGGGTTCTCAGAAGAGCGTTCTTCGTTAAGGTCTGTTGCAGGCTGAATTTGATCAGCCTTAGCAACTGCATACGTCGTCGCCGAAGGTGTTTCACCCGGTTGTTGAGATTGAAGGATGGCCCCATCTTGGGAGGTGTTGGAGAGATCTCCTTGGGTCGAAGAATATTTTGGATCTCTGATATTTAAGAAATAGGCTTGCCGGGAACGATCACCAGCTTCATTTCCTCCCGTTTCAAAATAGAGACCTGTTTGCTGATCGTTTCCGGCCCCTTCGTCCGTAGTGTTGGTAGAAGAGGGAACCGGATATACCGCTAATGGTTCCCCATTTTCATCGATGACCTTCGAGCAGTTTTCAAATATGGCCTTGACCTGCTCTTGCTGATACGCTTCAGCCTCATCGTAAGAGTCTTTGTCAAATGATTTTGTCTCAACATCTTGAGAACTGTTCACCATGAAGGCAACCTGTGGGGCATCGTGATTGGCTGCAATATCATCGTGATCAAATTCCATGTTATAATCCATCAACGAGGCAACTTTCCAGCCTAAAGTCTTTTGGTAGATATCTGCTAATGGCTGTTCTGGAGAGTTATAACCATCCCAATGGGTGGCTCCACACTCCGTTACATAGTCTTTGATGGTCCGAAGGAATTTTATCTTTGGATTAAAATTGAAAACGGAAACTAAGTTGCCGTTATCTTCTACGGCAAAACCACTTAATCCATCGGCAGCCAGGTAGCAGGTGGCATTGTCGTAGTTTTCATGCAGATCGACCAGCTCACCGTTTCTGAGATAGTTTCTGGCGATTTCAAAAATATCGTGGAACAGTTGTCCATCGACATCTTCTAAAATTTGTACTGGTATGTTTTGTTGAGGATCTATAAGAGTCCGCTGAGCATACCTTCCCCTACTACTTGCGGAGAGAAGTTGTCGTCTAAATACTCCTGAAAGTAATTCTCTGTTGATTCCACTAAGGCGTTGTTGTCCTCTGTGAAATTCGGATATTTCTTGTTTAGATAGTCCCTTACTGCTTGCTTGTACTCGTCTAAAGTCATCTGAGTATTCAGGGGCTTGTTTGGATCTATTTCTTTCATTTTCTTTATGTTTACTGTTTGCTAATTTAGCGATTTTTTCCCAATCACCGAACCAGTTTTTGAAGGCCTGGGTACGGACCTTCACCCACTGTGCTGCGGTCAGATTCGTAGGTTTCCCATTGGGAGCTTTCAGGTATGTGCCGTTCTGCTTGGCCTGATCAATGATCTGTTGCTCCTCCGGCGTGGTTGCTTCTGGCTCTCTGAATGCATATTCCGACACCGGTGCATTCCCAAACGCATCTTGTTCTTCGGGAGTGAGTATGTTTTGTTCCTCTTGCGAGAACTCCTCTTGAGTATGTATATTGCGGAGTTGCTCCATGGCTGCCTTGGGCGAATAGACTCTCTGCAGAACATCGAGGAGTGCATCCCGGATCTGCGTATCATCTTGACGGAATCTCTCTCCGTACTCTTGCCACAGCCCGTGGACGTAATCATCAACGGTGATTCCGTCATTCCGCAACATACTGATACGGCTTCGGCGTTCTGCCTCCTTCCCGGTAAAACCCAATTCTGAAGCAATTCCTCTGGATTTACCGTGATCCTCCCACGAGAATTTTTGTCCTAAGGCAATATCGCGCAGGACAACATCTTCAATAGAGACCTCATCCCCAAATTGAGCAATCTCTTTGGCATATTTTGGAGCGGTCTGTTTTCTTGGTAGAATGGGAGTGTTGACCTTGTTTGTAGGAGGATTTGTTTGATTTTCAGTGTTTTTTGAGGCTGATTTTTGGTTCTCCTGAATATTTGTTGTATCTTCGTTGGTAGAAACGGTTGACTCACCGTTGGGTTCTGAAAGTGAAATGCCGCTTTGCTCATTTTCGGAAAGCGAAGAGTCTCCAGATACGGCATTTATCGGTTGCTGAGGTTCGGTCTTAGCGACCGTTTCTTTATTATTAGAGTATCCTTTTCTGAAAATTCCAGCACTGTTTACATTCCAATAGGACTCATCACCGGAGAGCTCGACAAAAAGGGTATTGTCATGCTGATCGGAAACCTGAATAAGAAATGTCGGCTGACCATTATTTCTACGTTTTCCAACAAGGATATTATCGCGATTGTAGTTTTTAGCTACATAGGAAACAAAATCTTCAACTGAGCTAAATCCAGCTTTCTTGATCTGTTTCCCGTGATTGGCTTCTATATGTGCACGTCCATAGCCTTTACCATTACCATCCTGATATCCTTCACTCAATTTAATAGGAGCAGGAGTCAATCCGGTATCCTCCGTAATCTCTCCGAATACGGTGCTTCCATCCGAATCCTTTACAAATGGACGTCCATTCTCGTCCACCTCAGACTGATCGGCATTGGAGGTCTGGGTATCTGCATTCGTTGTCTCTTGTCCTTGTTGTTCAGATCGGTTTGTCTCGTTCTGTACGTTTTCAGGTTGTACCTCGGCACGGTTCATCTCCTGCGGGGTGATCTGCTCCACCTCCGTAGGGGTCAGCGTAGAGACTACCTGCTGATATTTAGCGATCTCACGTTGTAGGTCACGCTGTTTGTAGAGCCGCTCGAAGGTGTCTTTTGTTGAAGCTGCCTTTTCCAACTCTCCTTGCAGATCTTGCAGCTTCGTTTGTGCTGCCTCCAGAGCTTGCTCCCCGAATTCATTACGCAGTGCTGCGGCGACTACCGTAGGATCATCAATCTGATCAAAGAGAATGTGTCCGGTCTTTTCATCCCGGGGATAGGTGACCTCCGCTGGGGGTTGTGTAGCCTCAGGGGAGATGTTCGTATTGTTTTGACCAGCAGTAATTTGGTTTTCTGCAAAAGGTGTTGTATCTTCGTTGGTAGAAAGATTGTCGGACGTAGGAACAAGGTCCGGTCCCTCCGCAACGGGAGCTTCGGTTAAGGACCCTTCAGAACCGTGGGACATTTTTTCTGAGATATGTAGGATCGTTGCATTCTGCATATCTTTTTTTATGTCTTTGGGTTCTGCCTCATGGCTGCTAATTGATACTTCCAGTCCATCTTTTTTTACAGTAACAGATTGAAAGTGTACAACACGGCTGCCATCCGGTTTAGTGAATGTCTTGACAAAGATTAGCTTTGTATCACGTTCTGCGTTGTCTGCAGGAGCAACCTTCTCTACAACCATATCGGGACTCTCCAGAGTAGGTTTGATCATCCCGAAATAGTTTTCCCGTTTATTGCGCATCAGTTTTTGATACTGGTTTTCACCCATCTTCACCTTTCCGATAGGGGTATCCACCATGCCATCCTCACCGAACTCGGCAGTCCAGTTTTCGGGCGTGAGCTCTAACTCTGGAGCAGGTTCAGCCCTGTTCTCCATCTCGGCGATGAGATTGTCGGCCTCCTCTTTGTTTAGTGAGCGACCGATCCGATTGTCAACGCCATTTTGTGGCTCCTGAGCCGGAGATGGTGTCATGGTCTGCTCAGCAGTCTGCTGCGGGGTGGTTTGTGCTGGCTGTAGTGTGGGCTGCTGTTGCGATGGCTGCCTGTTGAGGAGAGTTACAGCGGTTTGCGGCGCCGGAATCACCGAGCCATCTTCTAACTGCACCAGGTAGTTGCCATCTCCCGTGTCGGCGTAAAAGATACCCCGACGCCCATCTTTCAGGGTGATGGGGTCTCCTTGGGAGGGCCCCGTGGTACCGTCTATCTCAGCGGCCGCACGGCGACTCTCTTCCTCCCAAATGGCATCGGCATTCTGCGCTTTGAGCTCCTGCGCATTGTTGGTCTCCACCAAGCGGCCTAAGTCGTCAATGGAGAGCATCTCGGAGTGTCCGTCGGCATAGCGTACCGTTACCCGATCATTGGATTTGGTCTTGTTGACCGAGCCGTCCGGATTGAATGCGACATCTCCTTGTGTGATATATCCTTGTGCTGCGTTGTCTCCTTTGAGGGTGATTGTGTAGAGGTTTCCGTCGGTATGGGTGCGGCTATCTACGGCATCGTCCGACTCCTTGATCTTTTGGTTGATTTGATCCTGGACCGCTTCGATCATGCCGGTGTATGTGCTGTTGGCTTTGAACCACTCCAAGAGTTGAGGAGCCTCCTGCGGATGTTCCGAGATGTACTGCATGGGGTTTTCGACCGCACGCAACTGCTGCAAACGCTCCTCTGAGAAGGGCGCCGATACTTGGTCCAAGTGCTGTTTGATGGCCTGCTTGGCTGACGGGTCTGCATTTTGCTGAACGACCATTTTTCCCGATTGGACAGCGGCCGCCAAGGTTTCATCGGTGATTTTTTTAGTATAAGCATCAAATTCATTGAAGCCTACCTCTGCAATGTCGAGGATTTGAGATTTAGGTATTTCAAGAATTTTATTATTCCCATCTACAGCAAGTAGCGTCCCATTACTTTTCTCTCCAACAATTTCGACAACTCCATTGCCTGTATCGGCCAGAGTGATTTTGCCAATTTTTTTTCTACGCTCTCGGTTAGCAAAGTTGCCGCTTAATGCAGAACCGGCACCTAAAATGGCCCCCATGAATAGACCGCCTTTTGCGCCTTCCCATGCGTCGCTTAAGATGTTGTGTAAAGTGGGATAGTCCTCTTTGTTTGCGTAAAGGATCGGAACTAAGGTGCCAAGACCTCCGGCGACCGCTTCGGATGTGCCTTCGGTGAGGATATCTCCAGCTAAACGTTTGGCTCCTTTTTTGGTGATTAATTTCGTGGGGAATTCACTCCCGGCTTGTTTGACCAGACGTGTAAGCTCATCCTGGGCCACAGGATTGTTTTTTACGGCATTAACAATGATTCTTCCTGATTTTAAACCTGAGACGTGTTGGATTCGATTGAAAATTCGGGCATACGGTATTATCTCCGTTACAGCTTCAATACCTCCGGAGATTGATCCCGCATTTTTGACGTCGCTTTCCGAAATGAGTTTGCCCGTCTGCTCTGCGTAAAGTCGGGCATCAGCCATGGAGGATCCTGCTGATGACGCCGTCAATGTAGCCATATTGAGTTGGGCCAGCGGTCTTGCTAACCACCGGGTATATGGGGAAAACGATGCTCCGATGGCCGCAGCATTGCCAATCATTTGAGGAACTAAGTTGCCAATAAATGCGGCTGTCCCTTCCGTAGGACGCATGGAAGCAAGCTCATTGCGTGCATCCTCGGTTACTTTATCTGACCACTGTTGGGTTTGTGCCTGATGGCCTAATAATGATTTAGCCTGTTCTACATCGCCGTTGGTTTTGTGTAGCGCTTCCGCAATGTATTTAAATGCCCGTAATCGCTGAATATCGTCGGCTTGGGATTGTGCCTTTTGAAAAAAGGATTCTTTGCCCGGGATGGTTGGCATGGTTGGATCCTTGAGTAGATGTTTAAAGGCGTCCCATGCTCCCATGGACTCACGTTCCTTCTTTCTTTGTGCTTTGACTTTGTGCCATGTGTCTAATGCTTGGTTGTATTTTGCAGTGAGGTAGTCGTGATCGGCTTTTTCAGGATCAAAATCTTTAAAAGAGTATCCAGATGCTTGTAACTCAGAAAGAAGATCAACTGCCTTTGCGTAATCTTTTTGTGTCCCTATAAACGTTCCTGCCGACTCGCCAACAGCATTTTTGAGGCCTTGATACAGTGCGTTGGATCCTTGTGAAAATGCCTCGCCAAAACTTGTGATGGGGGCGTTGGGAGCAGATGAATTGTGTTGGGGGTCAGATAATGAGAATGGGGATTGAGTGCTGTCCTGTTGTGCTTTGGCTTGGATTCGAGCAATGAGCGGATCTTCATACGTCGGTTGAGTCTTACCAGCATTGTGGACGACCAAATTGTTTAGTTGCTGCAACTCTATATCTGTTGCTCTATTTCCGCTATGGGCTGGCTTATTCAGGGGTGTTTGAGCAACAAATCCTCCCGCACCATTATAGCCGCTATAACCGTTATATTCGGGCTGCGCATCCTCTTTTGGGGGAGTGGACATGCGGTCCACAGTTTTCGCATTCGGGAAGGCCTTGATAAAGCCATCCCGTTTATTTAGGGGGATATCGTACTCCTCACCCGAGGCTTCGTAACGTATCCGGGCATCGGGAAAGTCCTTTTCGAATTGAGCGGCAATATCGGAGGGAATGTTGTATCTCTTCCCGTAAGAGGTGGTATATATTGGCATGGCTATTTTGTTACCTGGTACTGTTCGAAATTATTGTCATCCATATCGTACTGTTCGTACTTCCTCTCCTTGGCCAGGTCGGGCAAGTCATAAGGGATGAATCGGTAAGTGTTCCTGTCGATCTCCCGTGCGGATAATCCCTTTTCGATATCCGCTTTTACAGCTTCGATATCTTTTTCATTCCACCCCATGTCGAGCAGCTGCTGTATGGTGCTGCCGATTCGGAGTACCCGCTGCTGTTCGCTGGGGGAGATCTCATTGCGGTAGTAGGGTTTGCGCTCTTCATTCTGGGAGGCTGATTCCACTCCGTTTTTGCGTGTTGTACTCCTTGTCTGCTTCGACGTATAGAAGTCTCCCTCTTGGGGTGCGAATCCATAATTCACGGCCAGGTCGTAGAGCGCATTCTCCTGCTTGGAGAGCTGCCCCGAGAAGTCGCTGCGGGATTCCCCACGGCTGCCTGCACTGCGCATCTTGGTCAAGGCCCATTGCTGGGCCATCTGTCGCTCCTCCGACTCCCGCCTTGCTGCGCGTTCCCGCTCGTTCTCCTCCTGGGTGAATTCCCTTTTCTTCTGGGCTTCCTCTGCTTCCCACTGGTGCTGTTGCTCGCGCGCCTCCTTATCGGCGGCTCGCTGCTCAGCGGCCCGAGCGGCGGCATCGGCATTATTGGCTTGGCGTTGTCTCTCCTGGAACGCCTCGGCCCGCTCTGCAAACCCCGCCCGAATCAAGGCAGCCCGAAATTCATCCTCCATCTTCTCCTTGCGTCGCTTAGCTTCGTCAAAACGTCTTTTAGTGACCTCACTCAACGAGGCAGCCGGTTGCGGAATGCCCTGTGCACCACGGGTGGTGTAGTAGAGATTAGCTAAGGAGGAGATGCCATCGCCCAACGCTGCAAGGATAGCTTTTGTCCGATAGCGTTTTTGCTCACGATCGTCCGCCTCCTTCTGCTTTGTCATAGCTCGATCCTTGCTCTCCTTTTCGTTGCCTTTGGTCACCTGTGTATAAGCCTTATTTAAATGCGTTTCGGCTTTATCCGTGCTATTTTTTAAGGTCTTTCCGGCAGCGATGCCCGTCTGTTGGGGTTGAGCGGTGGCTTCCCCGGCAGTTGTCTGGACGGGAGGTGTGGCCGCTCCAGTTGAGATTGGTGGCTGGGAGGGTTGTGAAGGTTGCTGTTTGGTTTCAGCCTCAGCAGACGGCTGAGGTTGTGTCTGTGCTGCTGAGGGTGTAGTTTGCTGTGGCTGCTGAGCTTGAGTACTGGCCTTGAGGATATCGTCTTTGGTTGCCATAAGTTCAGTTTTATTACAAGTCGAACATTTTCGAACCGGCATTTCCTACTCCTTGGGCTGCCTGTGCGATGGCAGCGCCCTGTTGCTTCCAGGTCTCTGCCTCTTGTTGTGCCAAATTGGATTTCGTGTTGAGATACTGCTGGTCGATAGAATCTTTGCGCGAGTCGCCCGTTGCGGCGATGCTGCTGGCTGCTGAGGATACCACCTGATTGGTTGCAGCCTTCTGTGCGGCGATGCTCTCATCGGTGGCTCCCGTGACCACACCCGAGGCCTGGGCCTGGTTGTAGCGGCTTTTCATGGCGTCACGGGCCATCTGCATAGCTCGCTGTGCGTCGGAGCGCTGCGTCGAGTCTTCGTAATAGTTCCGGTTGTACCACGCTTCATTATCTTTCTTTTGTTTGTCGATAATTGCACGTTGCTTACGTGCCGCCCGGGCCTGAGCTGCTCCTCCGATGATGCTGCCTGCAACTTTTAGTCCGGCTCCTATTGCTGCTCCTATCATATGATATGATTTAATGTTTGTCCTTTGCTCTCGAAAATAGGGGGTTAGCTTTACGTCGGATGTACAAATGTTAATTTACATGAAACGTGGTATTAAAACTGGAGGACGCAAGCCAGGTGTCCCCAATAAAATAACCGGGGAACTTCGTAAGATGATGGAGGAGTTTGTGGTCGGCAATTTTGCAGGCTTCACTCAGGCATGGCTCAGTATAGAGGATCCGAAAGATCAGGCCGACATCTACATCAAGACCGCCAAATTTGTGATTCCGGCTCTGCAGAGTGTAGATGTGAGCGGGAGCCTCAAAACAGATAAAAGTATTGAGCAGCAGCTGTTGGAGCTGTCGAAAAAGGAGTAGTTATGACCATTGAGATTACATTGGACCGCACCCAAACATTCGAGCAGGTAAACAAGATTACCTCGTATATAGGCAGCAAGACGAAGAGCGATCAAGATATGATGTCTTATGCCGTCATAGCGACAACAAGCTATAACGATGAGCTACTGCAGAACTACTATGACGATGCGTTGAACAGCTTAGCGACCCTCTTCAAGCCCTTTTTGTCTACAACGACCATAGAGGATGCTCGCACCACATTTACGCTTGAGATGCCGAGTAACTTTGCTGCAGCGTTGCTGAACTCCCTGCAAAAGGAGGTGGACTCCTTTGCGGTGGACTTCATCCTATCGCTGTGGCTCACCTTATGTGGAGTTCCCGCAGAGATGTATGCCAAGAAGGCTGCAGCGTCGTTAGAGGCGGTATCCGTAAAGTTATATACGCGTATGGCTCCGCAGTATGATGCTCCAGAACAACAACCTTAATCCTTATGAAATCACTATCGATAACCCTTTACCTTTCGGAGATTCTGTACGATATCCGTAACAAAGCCTTTTTAACCGGCCGGAGCCGGGAGACGGCCGATAACCAAGCGCAAATATCGTGGTCACAACTCAGCAGTGACGAGCCCGAGATGGGACAGATCATGCGCTCTGTGGAGTCTGCCTTAGCTGTAGTTCAGACAAAGATGGCTCCCTACTTGGAAGAGATCACCCGGGAACGCATCTGGCGGGAGCGTCACCCACACAAACACTGTATGCCTCACCCCGCTGAGCCGATCGAATTGCCGGCCGAAGATGATGTGTTGATGCGCTTCGAGGATAATGCGATCACCATGAAGCTGCTGATGCCGGACAACTACAATCAGGCTTTTGTCCCGGTGTTGAGCTCCTCGATCCACAATTTTATTGTGGCAGCCGTGTTGGGGGAGTGGTTTGTCATTTCGCACCCCAATGAGGCAAAAGCCTACTTGCAATGGGCCGAGGGGGAGAACGTCAACATCAAGGCCTGTTTGGAGAAGCGCATCAAGCCGCTCAGGCGTCGATAGCATCCGTTTTAATGACCCGTTTGAAGGCAGAGGTGAAAGTCAAGCTGTAACATAAAAATCCATCTCTATAATGGAGTTGGATTTTTTTTATATCTTTGTACAAATTGTTAAACTTTATAGCTATCGTCCTCAATTTTAGTGGAGATGAATGGTTGAAAATTAATTTTTAATAGGCATGAACATTAAAAAAAGCTTGTATTTGCTTGCGGGAATATTAATGTTTGGAAGTGAGTTATTTGCCAAAACTGTAGTGGTATCAACTCCGCATACTTCGCTCGTGATAGAGGCACCTACTGGCGGAGAATTGAAACAATTATATTACGGAAGCAGACTGAGGGATGACGATCTGGTTAATATCGGTGCATCGGGAAATATAGCTATGCCCGTTTATCCGGTCTATGGAATGAGTTGTCAGAGCGAAACCGCATTGGCCGTAAAACATGCGGATGGAAACATGTCCTTGCAAATGGAAGTAGTAAAAGTGAAATCCGATACGGCAACCAACTTTACTCTAACTACCATTTATTTGAAAGACAGGGTATATCCGTTTTATGTAAATATTTGTTATAAGGCGTATCAGGATGTAGATATCATTGAAACATGGACTGAGATTATGCATCGTGAGAAAAAAACGGTGGTTTTGAATCAATTTGCATCGGCTTATCTGCCAATCCGTCGAGGTAACGTGTGGCTTTCGTCCCTCTACGGCTCATGGGCAAATGAAGGTCAACTGTTGCAAGAACCTTTGGAGCCTGGTATGAAGGTAATAAAAAACAAAGACGGTGTACGTAATTCACATACAGCTCATGCTGAGGTGATGTTTTCACTCGATGGGAAACCACAGGAAAACTCTGGAAGTGTAATCGGAGCGGCTTTGTGCTACACCGGGAATTATAAGCTGCGCATTGATACGGATAATGGTGAATACCATCATTTTTTTGCAGGTATTAACGAAGAAAATTCTGCATATAATTTAAGTAAAGATTCAGTGTTCCGGACTCCCGTACTTGCACTTACGTATAGCCAGGAAGGATTGAGTGGAGTGAGTCGTAATTTCCACAGCTGGGGACGTAAATATAAATTGGCAAACGGGAATGTGCAGCGCAAGATATTGTTGAATAGTTGGGAAGGCGTGTACTTAGATATTACACAAGAGGACATGAATCATATGATGGCAGATATAGCCTCTATGGGGGGCGAGTTATTTGTCATGGACGATGGGTGGTTTGGCGATAAGTATCCACGCGACACAGATACTTCCTCTTTGGGTGATTGGACGGTTAACAAAAGGAAACTTCCGGAAGGTATTGAGGGTCTGATTCGTAATGCAAAGGAAAACGGTATAGAATTCGGAATTTGGATCGAGCCTGAGATGACAAATATCTCGAGCGAACTTTATGAAACTCATCCCGAATGGATCGTCAATGCTTCTAATCGTCCCCTTGTAACCGGACGAGGAGGCACACAGTTGGTTTTGGATTTAGGAAATCCTGATGTACAAGATTTTGTATTTAGTGTTATAGACGGATTAATGACCCAATATCCCGATTTGGATTACATAAAATGGGATGCAAACATGGGAATCAAGAGTCACGGTTCGTCTTATTTGACGAAAGATAATCAAAGTCACTTGTATATCGACTACCATCGTGGATTTGAAAAAATATGCAAACGTATTCGCTCCAAATATCCGAAATTGACAATTCAGGCATGTGCCAGTGGTGGAGGACGTGTTAATTATGGTTATTTGCCTTATTTTGACGAGTTTTGGGTGAGCGATAATACGGATGCCTTGCAGCGCATATATATGCAATGGGGAACATCTTATTTTTTCCCTGCTATCGCGATGGCCTCTCATATCAGTGCGGTCCCTAATCATCAGACATTCCGTACAGTCCCATTGAAATATCGTATTGATGTAGCTATGAGTGGCAGGTTGGGTATGGAAATTCAGCCTAAGAACATGTCAGATGAAGAAAAGGCTTTATGTCGCAAGGCGATTGCCGATTACAAGATGATTCGTCAAATTGTACAATTTGGAGATATTTATCGTTTGGTATCCCCATATGACAAATTGGGCGTAGCCTCGCTTATGTATGTCTCTTCCGAAAAAGACAAGGCGGCATTTTATTGGTGGAAGATGGAGTCGTTCTTTAATCAGCATCTGCCACGCGTCAAGATGGCCGGACTAGACGCAAAGAAGATGTATCGGGTTCATGAATTAAACCGTATCGACAATGAACCGTTATCATTTGAAGGAAAGGTCTTCTCTGGTTCGTATTTGATGAATAACGGTTTGGATATTCCGTATATCCATAAAATAGATAGCGACAAAATGAGCGATTACGCAAGCCGCGTATTATATTTGGAAGAAGTAAAGTGAGCTACTGCTAAGATAAAAATTTAGAGATAGTTCACATTAAGAGATATAAAAAAGGAGCCAACTTTAAGTTGGCTCTTCCCATTTAAAATACTTTCGATGTGCGGCTCCTGCACCACCCTTGACAATTACATTTCCCGCGTAACGTAACGCAGATACATCTCCCGCTTGGCCGCAAGAACCTCCGGAGGTAACGAAACGCCTCCTCGGTCAGCCGTACAGTAAAAACACTCGCGCATCACATCGCGCATCCGTACGTGCGAATCCATGTAGCCATACCGTCGCAGAC